>WNGE01001150.1_pt1 | contig 38556 bp, 39 predicted proteins | sample 5400651 | NCBI WGS metagenome assembly WNGE01 (sample SAMN13153370, study PRJNA577476) | soil metagenome | isolation source: 60 cm soil or saprolite under grassland replicate 2 | place: USA:California | collected 2016-06-15 | reverse complement strand
TGCTCGATAGGCGGCCACCGCTGCTGCATCTCGGAAAAATCGAGTGTTGTGTGGCCGGCGGCGATCGCTTTGCGCATCGGCTTCGTGATGTCGTGCACCGCCCGCAGCCCGTCGACGAGTGACCGCACCGCCGGCGATAGCGACTCGTACGCCGCGTACATGTTGGAGAAGCAGGTGTCGCCGCCGACCGCAGGCAGCTGCACCGCGCGGAGGATGGACCCCATCGGCGGCTTGGGCATGAACGTGTTGTCGCTGTGCCACTCGTCGGCGCCTTCGCCCTTCGGGCTGACCTGGTCGAGCACCGTCACCGTCGGCCGCTCCTGATACTTCGTCGCCAGCGGCGGGACGCTGAGCGGCCCGAAGCGGAGCGCGAAGTCGAGGTGCTGCTCGTCGGTGATGTCCTGGCCGCGCAGGAAGATCACCAGGTGGTCGAGCAGCGCCTGCCGGACGTCGGCGATCGTCTCGTCGCCGAGCGGCTCCGCGAGATCGACTCCCGAGACCTCGGCGCCGATCGCGGGGGTGAGTGGCTTGATCTCGAGCGTCGGCATCAGGCTCCCGGGGTATGGACGCCCACCCGTCCGGGTAGTCTCTTACACCTAAGAATCTTAGGCGAGGGGGGAATGATGGCCGGCGGCCCCCGGATCCGGCATCTCGACGACTGCCCGTGGCAGGAGGTACGTCGCCAGCAGCACGGCGAGCGGACCGCGTCAGTGCGCGAGAAGTGGCTCGACTTCTCGCCCCGGTTTCTCTCGCTCTATGCGCGCTGGGACCCGGGGATGATCGTGCAACCCCATGGCCACAACAGCGACCACGTCGTATTCGTCATCGAAGGCGACATGACCTGCGGCGACGTGCACTGTCCCGCCGGCACGCACATCGCGCTCGACCAGGGCGACACATTCGGTCCGTTCGTCGCCGGTGCCGAGGGCGTCACGCTGTTCGAGGTGATGATGGGCGACCCCCGGTCGTTTCCCGCCGACCTCGAGGGGTACGAGCGGTTCCTCGCCGAGAAAGGCGTACAACAGCTCCCGAACCCGCCCATCGACATGCCCGACTGGCTCGAGGACACGCGGACCTGACCGGGATGGCGCAGGCGCCCTTCGCCCCGGGCTCGGTGTCGCTGCGGCTCTACCCGCACAACGACCTTCCTGCGCCCGCGATCGTCGAGGAGCTGCGTGACCAGGCCGCGCTCGGGGCCGAGCGCGGCTTCGACGGAGTGATGACGAGCGAGCACCACGGCGGGTTCGCGGGCTACCTGCCCAATCCGCTCCAAGCCGCGGGGTGGTGCCTCGAAGCGATGCCGCACGGTTGGGCCGCGCCCTGCCCGCTGCTCCTGAGCCTGCGCCCGCCCGCACTCGTCGCCGAAGAAGCCGCCTGGCTCGCAGCGCGCTTCCCCGGGCGAGTCGGTGTGGGTGCAGCCGCCGGTGCGCTGAAGGACGACTTCGAGATCATGGGTCTGCCCATGGACGATCGCGCGGCGCGCTTCTCGAACGGGCTCGAGCAGTTGGTCGGCGTGCTGAACGGTAGCGACCCGCGCGGTCTTGCCGGTGACCCGGCGATCAAGGCGTGCGCCGAGCATCCGGTACCGCTGGTGAGCGCGGCAATGAGCTTCACGGCTGTCCGGCGTGCCGCGTGCCACGGTGTCGGCATCCTCTTCGATTCGCTGTCGACGCCGGAACGCTGTCGCGAGCTGTCGGACGCGTACCGCGCCGCCGGTGGCACCGGTCCTTGCATCCTGATCCGGCGGGCCTGGGTGGGGGAGCCACCGCGCGAAGGCGTCGCCCGACAGCTCGACGCCTACCGCAGCTACGCGCCAGCCGCCGCGCAAACGCACTGGGAAGGCGAGCAGCTCGTGGCCTCGACCTCGGCCGGCGATGTTGCCGCCGGTCTGGCCGACGCGGCGCACCGGGCCGGCGCTGACGCCGTGAACGTTCGGGTCCACGTTTCCGGGGTGACACCCGAGGTCGCGCGGGAGCAGATTGCTCGACTCGGTGACGAGGTGATTCCGGCACTCCGTGAGGAGCTCTCGTGACGTCGCGCCGCATCTACCGCTTCGACGACGCCGAGTGGCACGTGCCGGTCTCACCTGGTACCGACCCCGCCCAAGCGGCGGAGGCCGGGCGCAGAGGCGCGGCCCGGAAGTTCCTGGCCCAAGGGGACGGCGGCTTCTACTCACAGGTGGTGCGGCTGCCGCCGGGTTTCGAGGCGCCCGAGCACAGTCACGATCACGCCGAGATCTTCATGGTGCTCGAGGGAAGCTGCCGCTTCGACGGAGAGCCGATGGGCCGTTTCGACATGGTGGTCGTCGTCGCCAACGAGCCCTACGGGTTCTTGGCCGGTCCCGACGGGCTGTCGTTCCTGGTCGTGCGGCAGGGCGCGGCGAAGTTCGCCGCCGCGGCGGGCTCATGAGCACGGCGGCTGCCGATCGCGAGTTCGACCTCATCGTCCGCGGCGGCCTCGTCGTCGACGGCACCGGGCTGCCGCGCCGGCGCGTCGACGTCGGCGTGCGGGACGGCCGGGTCGCGACGCTCGCCCGCCTCGACGGCTGCCGCGCCGCGGAGGAGATCGACGCCGACGACTTGATCGTCGCGCCCGGGATCGTCGACGCGCACACGCACTACGACCCGCAGATCACGTTCGATCCGTATGCGACCGTGTCGTGCTTCCACGGCGTCACCACGGTCGTGGCCGGGAACTGCGGCTTCTCGGTCGCGCCGTGCAAGGCCCAGGACCGATCGTTCCTCGAGGGCATCTTCGCTCGAGTGGAGAACATGGACCCGATCGCGCTCAGCGCCATCGAATGGGACGCCTTTGAGACGTTCGGTGAGTTCCTCGACAGTCGGCGCGGCAAGCTGGGTGTGAACCTCGTGTGCTACGTCGGCCACTCCAACCTGCGCCGCTGGGTGATGGGGCCCGACGCGTCCGAGCGCGAGGCGACCGACGCCGAAGTGGACGCGATGCGCCGCCTCGTGGAGGAAGCGATGGCCGCGGGCGCGGCCGGTGTGTCGTCGTCGGGCGCGCCGACACACTTCGACATCGACGACCGACCGGTTCCGTCACGCGTCGCCGATCGTGACGAGCTTGCCGCCCTCGCCGACCAGGCGGGCCGGGCCGGCTCGGGCTCGATCGCATACCTGCCCGCCAGCGCCATCGGCGGTCTCGACGCCGAGGACGAGGAGTTCCTCGTCCTGCTCGGGAAGCTGAGCGGTCTGCCGGTGATCATCCAGGGCCTCGGCGGCCGCAACAAGGTCGACGCGCCGACCGCGACGTGGGACGCGGCGAAGGCGTTTCTGGACCGCGCGACCGAGGCGGGGGCGCCGGTCTTCTCCATGCTCATCGCGAGGCCGTTCGACCGGCCGGTCACCATCGACGAGACGAACCTGCACTACCTCGCCGTGCCCGCCTGGGACCGGATGCTGAAGCTGCCGCACGCCGAGCGGGTCGCGCTCCTGCACGACCCGGCGGCGCGCGCCGAGCTACGCGAAGCGGTGGAGCACTACAACCGCGACCCGGCCAAAGGCACCACCGTGCCGCCGCCGGTGTGGGACGCGGTGTTCGTCGACGAAGTCGCGAAGCCCGAGCACGAGAAGCTCCAGGCCCGCTCGATCCGCGAGATCGCCGACGAGCAAGGCGTCGCGCCCGCCGACGCCATGCTCGACTTAGCCCTCGCCGAAGACCTCGCCACCCGCTTCCGCTGGCGGACCGAGAGCCCCGAGTGGACGGCGGCCGTGCGCGAGGCCCAGCTCGACGCCCGCATGGTCATCGGGGTCTCCGACGGCGGCGCCCACCTCGCCCGCGACGACGGCGCCGACTGGAGCTCGTACTTCCTCCGCGCGTGGGTGCTCGACCGCCAGGTGTGGACACTCGAGGACGGCATCCGCCAGATCACACAGATGCCGGCCGCCCTGCTCGGGCTCACCGATCGCGGCGTGATCAAGCCGGGCGCCCCGGCCGACCTCATGGTGTTCGACCCCGACACGATCGGCCCCTGGAAGAAGGAGTTCGTCCACGACCTGCCGGGCGGCGTCGGCCGGTTCAAGGCGTGGGGAAGGGGCGTGCACGCCACGATCGTCAACGGTGAGCCCATCGTGCGCGACGGCGAGCTGACCGGGCGTCTCCCCGGCCAGGTGCTTCGCCCCGGTTGACCGATGGCGACGCGCGACGCGACCACCTCCGAGGAAGCGCTCCGCACACGGCCGTGGGTCTTCGATGCCGACGGACACGTGGTCGAGCCACCGCGTGTCTGGGACGAGCTCCTGCCGGCGCGCTACCGCGACTACGCGCCACGCGTCATTCAGTCCGAAGGTCACTACCGGTTTGCCTGCGGCGACCGCGTCGGCTTCCGCATCGAGGGGCGGAGTGACGCCGTCGGCGCGCCGGGTCAGACTCCCAAGCGGTCAGATGCGCCGGTCGCGGCTCGCGGGGGATCGGAACCGGCCCCGCGCTTGCTCGACATGGCCGTCGACCACATCGAAGCCGCTGCGCTCTACCCGACGTACGGACTGATGATCCAGGGCGTCACCGCGCGTGAGCCCGCGTTGGCGCTCTGCCGTGCCGTGAACGACTGGCTCGCGGAGTACTGCTCGCACGCGCCCGATCGGCTGATCGGTATCGGCACGCTCCCGATGACCGACGCCGGCGACGCACTCCGCGAGGCGCGCCGCTGCGTCGAGGTCCTCGGCTTCCGCGGCGTGTGGCGCCGCCCCGAGCACTTCGGCACGTTGCCGAGGCTCCACGACGACGCGTACGAGCCGATGTGGTCGTACCTGGAGGACGCCGGCGTTCCCTTCGCCATCCACCCGGGCATGAGCGGTCTCGTGCCGTTCGACGAGCTCGAGCGTCGCTACGACGGCTACTTCAGCCCGCTCCACGCCGTGCACTTCCCGATGGAGCAGATGATGGCGCTGACGACGTTCGTCGCCTACGGCATCCTCGATCGCCATCCGAGGCTACGCGTCGCCTTCCTCGAGTCCGGTGCGGTGTGGGCCCTGCCGTACGTGCACCGGCTCGACGAGCACCTCGAGCTGTTCGGGTTCGACCGCGGGGCGCTCACAATGCGGCCCTCGGAGTACTTCCGACGCCAGTGCTTCGTATCGGTCGAGGAGGTCGAGCCCGGTCTTAGCGTGATGCTGAACGCGTATCCCGAGTCGGTCGTGTTCGCTTCCGATTATCCCCATGCCGACGGGACATTTCCCGGCTCCACGCGTGACCTGCTCGAGACCCATGACCTCGACAGCGCCGCGATCCGTCGTGTCCTGCGCGACAACGCGCTGCGGCTGTACGGGCTCGACGGATGAGTGTCAGCGACTGGTCCGACATGCAGGTTTTCGACGCGATCTTCAGTCTCCGTGCAACGCGCGTCTACGAGGATCGCCCGCTGCCGCATGGGGCGTTGACGCGGATCCTCGAGGCGGCGACGCGTGCGTGCAGTTCGGGAAACACGCAGCCGTGGGAGTTCGTCGTCGTGAATGATCGAGATGTGAAGCGCGAGTTGAAGGCCATGATGGTCGAGGCGTTCGCGAACATCGACCGCGAGCGGGTGCAGAGCGCCGACGAGCTCGTCGACCGCTCGGGCCGACCGGTCACGGGCCACGCGGCGATCGCGAGCATCGACGTCGTCTCCGCGTTGGTGTTCGTGTTCTGGAATCCGGACCGGGGCATTCGCATGAAGGGGGAGTACGAGGAGAACCCCGACGGGACGCTGCGTGCGACCCGTCACATTCCCGGCGGTCGAGGGTCGAGCTTGTACCCAGCATGCCAGAACATGATGCTGGCGGCGCACGCTCTCGGCGTCTCGTCACTGTTCACGACGTTCTTCGGGCTCGCCGAGGCTCGGGTGAAGAAGCTCCTTCACGTGCCGCCACGCATGTTCCTCGAGGCCGCAGTGTTCCTTGGTTACGGCGCCGAGAAGCTCGGCAAACCGCGGCGCAAGCCGCTCGAAGAGGTCGTCCACCTGAACGACTGGGACGTCTGTTACGAACCGGAGGTGCGGCTGCCATGACCATGACCGAGATCCCGCGCATCGTCTCGGCCGACGATCACGTCGTCGAGCCCGCCGACGTGTGGATCAGCCGGCTCCCGGCCAAGTACCGCGACGTCGGCCCACGCGTGCAGCGCGCGCCCGTCGCCGAGATGACGTTCCGCGGCGGGAAGTACGCGTACCGGATGGGCGACGACGGCCCGCTCGCCGACTGGTGGCTCTACGAGGACCGCGCCGTGCCGCACACGCGTCTGAGCGCGTGCGCCGGTTTTCCGCCGGAGGAGGTGCAGGTCGTGCCCATGACGTACGACGAGATGCGTCTCGGCTGCTACCAGCAGGCAGGTCGTCTCGAAGACATGGACCTCAACTGGGTCGAGGCGTCGCTCTGCTTCCCGACGTTTCCACGATTCTGCGGCCAGACGTTCCTCGAAGCCGCCGACAAGGAGCTCGCGCTGCTGTGCGTGCAGGCATACAACGACTGGATGGTCGAGGAATGGTGCGCAGGCTCGGATGGTCGCCTCATCCCCTTGTGCCTGATCCCGTTGTGGGACGCCGAGCTGGCGGCGGCGGAAGTGCGGCGCAACGCGGCGCGCGGCGTCCGGGCCGTGTGCTTCTCGGAGCTGCCGACCAACCTCGGGCTCCCGTCCGTGCACGACGCCGATCGCTTCTGGGATCCATTCGTCGCCGCCTGTGACGAGACCGGCACGGTCATCTGCATGCACAGCGGGTCGGGCTCGAAGATGCCGTCGACGTCACCCGACGCGCCGCCGGCGGTGTCATCGACGCTGACCCATGAGCTCGCCGAGGCGTCGCTCGCCGACTGGCTCTTCTCGGGCCTGCTCGTGCGCTGCCCGAACGTGAAGATCACCTACTCCGAGGGCCAGATCGGCTGGATCCCGTACATCCTCACCCGGGCCGACCGGGTCTGGGAGCACAACCGCGGGTGGAGCGATGCCACCGGCATCGTCCCCGAGCCGCCGAGCACCTACTACTGGGGTCGCGTGTACGGCTGCTTCTTCGACGACGCCGCCGGTCTCGCCTCCATCGATGCCATCGGCGCCGACCAGGTGACGTTCGAGACCGACTACCCGCACGCCGACGGTACGTGGCCCCACAGCAAGTCGGTGGCGGAGAAGCTCTTTGCCGGGCTCGACCAGGAGCTCGTGCGCAAGATCGTGCGCTACAACACGATCGAGCTCTTCCAGCTCAGTCTGGGCTGACGCGCCGCCAGCCGCCGGCGGCCCAGTTCCCGCCGTCGACGTGGATCGTCGTGCCGGTGACGAACCGGGAGAGGTCGCTGGCCAAGAAGAGGACGACGGCGGCGGCGTCCTCGGCCGAACCCATGTACCCGAGCGGAGGGACGACAGCGGGCTCGTACTCTCCGCCGCCGCCCAGCATCTCGGCGCGGACGTCTCGATCCCCGCCGGTGGGGATCGCGTCCGGCGCGACGGCGTTCACGCGGATGCGCCGCGACGCGAGCTCGAGGGCGAGCGTGCGCGTCAGGTGGGCGAGGGCGGCTTTCATGGCGCCGTAGACGGCGAAGCCGGGTGCGGCCTGGTGCGCCTCGATCGATGTGAGGTTCACGATCGCGCCGCCGTCGGGCATGAGCGGGACAACACTGCGGATGAGCGACGTGACCTGGACGAAGTTCTCGAGCATGAGTGTGTGCTCGCCCTTCTCGGTGACGTCGAGGAACGGCGAGAAGAACGTGCCGCCCGCGTTGTTCACCAAGACGTCGACGCGTCCATACTCGGACGCGACGTCGGCGAGAAACGACGTCACCGCGTCGCGGTCGCGAACGTCCAGCTGACGCGCCAGCACGGGCTGTCCCGTGGCGACCAGTTCCTGCTCCGTCGCCGCCAATGTCTCGGCGACGCGTTCAGCGACGGCGAGCCGGGCGCCAAAGCGTGCCACGAGCACGGCGGTCGCCTTCCCCAACCCCTGTCCGGCCCCGGTCACGATCGCGACGCGATCTGTGAGCAGCACCGACGAAGGGTCGTACGTCACCGGCTGAGGCTACCTAGGCGGCCGGCGAAGCTATCCGCCAAGCTTTACGAGGCAACGGGCGACCTTGCCGGTCTCCGTGTCGGTGAATGCTCGGCCGAAGTCGGCGAGCGGGAGGCGCTCTCCGACGAGCTCGTCGAGCTTGATGCGACCGCCTCGATACAGCTCCACGATTCTCGGAATGTCGCGGTGGGGCATGTTGCTCCCGCCGAGGCAGCCCAAGAGTCGCCGCTCGCCGAACATGAGCGACGACGCCGGCACCGGGATGGTGCTGCCGGGTGGCGGCGCGCCGACCATCACGCACGTGCCACCGCCTCGTGTCAGCTCGAAGGCCTCGGCGACCAGGGTGGGTTCCCCCACCACTTCGAAGGCGACGTCGACGCCGCCGGGCGCGACCGGGGCGACCGCGTCGGCGATAGCGGTCTCGTTCGGGTCGACGAGATGGGTGGCACCGAAGTCCGACGCGAGATCGCGTCGAGCGGGGTTCGTGTCGACCGCGACGACCTTCGCCGCCCCCGCCAGCCGCGACCCCTGGATCACGTTGAGCCCTACGCCGCCGCACCCGACGACCAGCACGCGGTCGCCGGGCGCGACCTTGGCGATGTTGAACACGGCACCGAGGCCCGTGGTGACCGCGCAACCGGCGAGCGCCATGACGTCGAGCGGGACGTCATCGAGGATCTTGACGACCTGCGCATCGCGCAGCACCGCATACTCGGCCAGCGAGCCGATGCCGACGAACGGATGGACGGGCCCGCGCTCCGAACGCAAGCGCGTCGTGCCGTCCGGCATCAAACCCCGGATTGCGTTGACGCGCGCCTCGCCCGTGCAGTGCACGAACCGGCCGTGCCGGCACGCGTCGCACGCGTAACACGGCCCGTACGCGCCCAGCACGACGCGGTCGCCGGCGGCGACCGACGCGACGCCCGGGCCGACCGCTTCGACGACGCCGGAGCCCTCGTGACCGGCGACCATCGGCAGCACGCCCGCGTTGCTCTGACCGTGGAGGGCGTGGATGTCGGAGCCGCACACCCCGGAGGCGGCCAAGGCCACGAGCACCTCGCCCGCCCGCGGCTCGTCGACGGTGAGGGCTTCGAGGGCGGGACCGTCGTCGTAGCTGCGGATCACCACTGCGTCCATGGCCAGTCCCCGACTCGGAGCGACGTCGACGCCGGGACTCTACCGACGTTGACCGACCGACGGACAGAGGTTAAACAAGTGTTTGACTGAGGGGGCAGGGCCAGGCCGACCGGTTCCCACGACCCGAGGATGTCCAATGGCCCGAGTCATCTCGGCTGACTGCCACATCAATGAGCCGCCCCACGTCTTCGACCGCGTTCCCGCCGAATACCGTGACCGGGCGCCCCGCATGATGCGAGGCGAAGACGGCGGCGACGGCTGGAGCTTCGACGGGAAGCCGCCCAAGCGCACCTTCGGGATCGAGGCGATGGCGGGGCGGGCGAAGAGCGACTTCCAGGTGTCGGGGCTCCGGTTCGACGAGATCCTGCCCGGCAACTGGGACGGCGCGCCGCACGTCGAAGACATGGCGCGCGACGGCATCGACGTGAGCGTCGTGTACCCGGCGAACGCGATCTTCGTGTACCTCGAACCCGACCGGGGCCTCGCCCTCGCCTGCATGCGGTCCTACAACGACTGGGTACTCGACGACTTCCAGGGCGCGGCGCCCGACCGCCTCGTGGGACTGCCGATGCTCCCCGTCGACGACGGCATGGACGTTTGCGTGGACGAGCTCCATCGGGTGGTCGGCAAAGGGGCTCGCGGGTGCTTCATCCCGGGGATGCCGAGGCGCCCGTACAACGACCCGTGCTACGAGCCGCTGTGGGCGGCCGCGTCCGATGCCGGTGTCCCGCTGACCTTTCACCGGACGTTCGGAGGCGCGCCGCCCGATCAGGACTGGGACGAGCTCGTCGAGCAGAACGTGAGCGTTCCCGGCATCGTCACCCGGTTCTTCAGCGCGGTGCGTCCGCTGACGTATCTCGTCTTCAACGGCGTCTTCGACCGCCATCCCGGGCTGAAGATCGTCGCCGGCGAGGTGAACTGCGGATGGATCCCGTTCTGGTCCCAGACCATGGACCACACCCTCGATACCGAGGGTTCCTGGGCCGGAGTCTCGCTGGCGCGGAAGCCGAGCGAGTACGTCGGTGACAACGTGACCGTCACCGTGCTGGACGACGACGTCGGATTCGCGCTCATGCGGGCGGGGTACCCACGCCTCACTGACGCCTGCATGTGGTCGACCGACTACCCGCACAGCGTCACCTTGTGGCCGAACTCGCGCGACCACATCGCCCGGCTGACCGAGGGTCTCAGCGAGGCCGACGTGGAGAAAGTCCTGAGCGGCAATGCAGCCCGGGTGTACGGGATCTGAGGGGGAGCCGATGGCAGCGAGCCAAGCGTTCCTGAACTTGATCGGCGGCCGGCAGACCCCGACGGCGTCGGGCGCGACGCTCGACAGCGTCGATCCGGCCACTGGGAGGGTCTGGGCGACCATCCCTCGCGGCGGCGCGGCTGACGTCGACGAAGCGGTGGCGGCCGCGTCCCAGGCGTTCGACGGGTGGTGGAGCCTCCCGGCGCTTCAGCGCGCGGCACACCTCCGCGCCGTCGGCGAGACCTTGGCTCGCCATGGTCGCGAGCTGGCCGAGATCGAATCGCGTGACAACGGACGACCTGTCGCCGAGACGATCGCGGGCGACCTCCCCGCGTGCGTGCAGATGCTTCATTTCCACGCCGGCGCCGCCGACAAGGTCCATGGCGACACCGTGAACGTCGGTCCTACGAGCTTCAACTTCACGCGGCGGGAGCCGATCGGTGTGATCGGGATCATCATCCCGTGGAACTCGCCCTTGTCGCTCGTGAGCGCGAAGGCGGGCGCCGCGCTCGCCGCCGGCAACACGGTGGTCGTCAAGCCGGCGGAGCAGGCGTCGTGCTCGGTGCTGCGCTGGGGCTCGCTGCTCGAGGAGGCGGGCGTCCCGCCCGGCGTGGTGAACATCGTCGCCGGGCTGGGCGAAGAGGCCGGCGACGCCCTGGTGTGCCATCCCGGCGTCCCGAGAGTCACGTTCACCGGCGCGACCGGCACCGGCAGGGTGATCACGGAGCGCGCCGCGGGCACGCTCACCCAGCTCCACCTGGAGCTGGGCGGCAAGTCCCCCAACATCGTGTTCGCGGACGCCGACCTCGACGCCGCCGCCTTCGGAACCAGCACGGCGGCCGTGTTCACCGGTGGCGCCGGTCAGACCTGCGTCGCCGGCTCGCGCATCTTGATCCACTCATCGGTGTTCGACGAGATGATCGAGCGCATCACCAAGGAGGCCGCCGGCGTCCAGCTCGGCGGGCCGCTGGACGAGGGCACGACCATGGGCCCGATCGTCTCGGCCGAGCAGTTCGAGCGCGTGCGCGCGTACCTCGAGCTCGGCCGGCAGGAAGGCAAGCTCGTCTTCGGCGGTGGCAGCGGCGGCGAGCTGTTCCCGGCGGGATCGCAGTACGCCGGCGGCTACTTCGTCGAGCCCACACTCTTCGTCGTCGACGGCAACGACCACCGGATCTGCCGCGAGGAGATCTTCGGGCCCGTCGCCGTCGCGATGCCGTTCGACACCGACGAGGAGGCGCTGGCGCTTGCCAACGACTCGAGCTACGGGCTGGCCGCTGGCGTCTGGACGTCCGACCTCAAGCGTGCGCACCGGATGGTGCGCGACCTTCGCGCGGGCTCGGTGTGGGTCAACGCGTACCGGCGCATCCACTGGGCGCTGCCGTTCGGCGGCGTGAAGGACAGCGGCTACGGCCGGGACTCGGGGATCGAGAGCGTGCTCGAGAACACACAGCTGAAGACGGCGTGGATCGACCTCGCATGACGATCGGCGCCCATCCACTTCGTGATCGGGCGGCGATCGCCGGGGTCGGCTACACGGAGTTCTCGAAGCATTCGGGCGTGAGCACGCAGACGCTGGCGTTGCGTGCCATCCGCGCCGCGCTCGACGATGCCGGGCTCACGATTGCCGACGTCGACGGCGTGGCGTGCCATCGCGTGGGTGATTCGGTGCAGGCGGCGCTGGTCGCGCAAGCCCTCGGCGTACGTGACCTCCGCTTCCACCTCGACCTGTTCGGGGGCGGCAGCACGTCGGCGTCGGTCGTCGGCTCGGCGGCCATGGCAGTCGCCACGGGAATGGCCGAGTGCGTCGTGTGCTGGCGCGCCATCAACGCGCGCTCGGAGTTCCGCATGGGCGGCACGGGTCGGGCTGCGCCCGACACGGTCGAGTTCCAGTACCAGACGCCGTATGGCTACATGACCCCACCACAGCAGTTCGCCATGGTGGCGCGCGCCTACCTGGACGCCTTCGGGGTGAGTGCAGAGGATCTCGGCCGGGTGGCGATCACGCAGCGGCAGCACGCGGTCGCGAACGAGCGGGCGATGATGCGCACGCCGCTCACGATGGACGACTACCTGGCGTCGCGATGGATCGTGGAGCCGTTCCGATTGCTCGACTGTTGCCTCGAGACCGACGCCGGTGTCGCGCTGGTCGTCACCCCCGTCGAGCGAGCTCGCGATCTTCGCCACGTCCCGGTCCGCATCACCGGCACCGTCTTCGGCGGCGGGCACACGCTGTACTCGAACGGCCGCGGCGATCTCACCACGACCGCGGCCGCCGACTCCTCGAAGCGGCTCTACGCCATGGCCGGCCTCGGTCCCGACGACATCGACGTGGCGGAGCTGTACGACGCGTTCACGCCGCTCGTGCCGGTGCAGCTCGAGGATTACGGGTTTTGCAAGAAGGGTGACGCCGCCGCCTTCGCGGCCGACGGGACGACTGCGCTCGGGGGACGGCTGCCGGTGAACACCCACGGCGGCTTCCTGTCGGAGGGGTACGTGCACGGGCTCAACCACGTCGCCGAGGCCGTGGCCCAGCTGCGCGGCACCTGTGGGCCACGTCAGGTGGAGGGAGCAGAGGTCGCCCTGTCCACCGGTCAGCCCGGCTTCGTCGCCGGCACCACGTCGGCGCTCATTCTGACGAGGGAGCGGTGAGCTCCGCCGGCGGCGGCCGGCCGCTTCCGGTCGCGGACCGCGACTCGACGCCGTGGTGGGCCGGTCTCGCCGAGCACGTGCTCCGGCTCCAGCGCTGCCACGCCTGCGCAACGCTCCGCTGGCCGCCGCGCGCGCTGTGCAACCGGTGCGGTTCCCTCGACTGGTCCTGGGTGGCCTCGTCCGGCCGGGCGACGGCCGCGAGCTGGATCGTCAACCGGCACGCGTTCAGCGAAGCATTCGGCGTGCCGTACGTGGTGGTGATGGCCCGACTCGACGAACAGGACGACCTCCTTGTGCCCGGTGCATACGGCGGGGCGTCCGACGGCCACGACTTGCGCGTCGGCCGGCGCCTCGTCGTGGCGTTCGACGACGTCGCCGTGCCAGAGGGCGCCGACCCCATATCGCTGCTGCGCTGGATGCCGGCGACCGGCGAAGGGCACTGACGTCGTGTCGGTCGATCTCGACGCGCTGCGGGCGCACGCCGTCGCCCTCGAGGGCGAGCCCGACCGCGTGCTCGTGCCCGAGCCCGTCGTGAAGGACGCGCTGGGCGACCTCGGGATCACGGTGCCCCGGGGCGTGACCGTGGCTGACGGTGCCGAGGCGGGGGTGGCCGCCAAGCGCCTCGACGGGGCCGTCGTGCTCAAGGCGTTCGGCGCCGGCATCGTGCACAAGAGCGATGTCGGCGCGGTCCGGGTGGGCTTGGCGGCGGGTGAGGTCGAGGACGCGACGGCGGCGATGGCGGCGCGGCTCGCCGAACATGGGATCGCCCCTGCCGGGTACCTGCTCGAGGAGCAACAGGCCTCGGGCGTCGAGCTCATCGTCGGCGCTGTGCGGCACGACAGCTTCGGTCCCGTGGTGTTGCTCGGTGTCGGCGGGACGCTGACGGAGCTGGTCGACCGCACCGTGATGGGCCTGTTCCCGCTCGACGAAGCGTCGGCGCGGGCGATGGTCGCCGACTTCCCTCTGCCCGCGCTGCTGGATGGCGCACGCGGCGCCGATCCTGTCGGCCGTGACGCGCTCGAGTCGTTACTCCTGAACGTCGCGGGGCCCGGTGGGCTCGTCGAGCAAGTCGGCGACGCGCTGATCGAGTTCGAATGCAACCCGGTGATCGCTACCTCGGACGCCGCGGTGGCAGTCGACGCTCGCCTCGTGCTGGCGGCCCGCGACGCTGCCTCGGAGCGCGCTCCGGCTCCGGTCACGGACTTCGCCGCGCTGTTCGCGCCTCGCGCCATCGCGGTCGCGGGCGCGTCGACGTCGCGGGAGACGTTCGGGAACCGATTCCTCGCCGCCTACCGTGACGCCGGGTGGACCGACGGCCTGTTCGCCATCCACCCCGACGCGCGCGAGGTCGACGGTGTCACCGCCTACCCGAGCGTGGACGCGGTGCCGGGCGGCGTCGACTATCTCCTCGTCGCGGTGCCCGCGGTGCGCACGGCCGACCTGGTCGCCCAGGCTGCGGGGTCAGCCCGCTTCGCCCACGTGATCAGTGGCGGGTTCGGCGAGACCGGCGCCGACGGCGTCGCGCTCGAGGAACAGCTCCTTGCCGCGGCCCGCAGTGCCGGCATTCGGGTGCTCGGGCCCAACTGCATGGGGGTGTTCAGCCCGGCCGGACGCCAGACGTTCCAGCTCGACGTACCGAAGGAGCCGGGCGCGGTGAGCGTCGTGTCCCAGAGCGGCGGGCTCGCCGGCGACATCGTGAAGGCGGGGGACCGGCGCGGGATTCGCTTCTCGAAGCTGGTCACGGTCGGGAACGCCATCGACGTGCAGCCCGGCGAGTTGCTCGAGTGGCTGGTCGACGACCCGGACACCGCCGTGCTCGGCCTCTATCTCGAAGCCGCGCCCGACGGCCGTCGCCTCGTCAGTGCGCTTCGACGCGCGGCGGGGCGGAAGCCCGTCGTACTTCTCGTGGGAGGGTCGAGCCGCCAGGGCGCTCGCGCAGTCGCGTCACATACCGGCGCACTCGCAGCCGACGCCCGCATCTGGGACGCGATTGCCAAGGCCCCCGGTGCCGCCGTCGTCGCCACGCTCGAGGAGTTCCTCGCCGTGCTCGCCTTTCACCAGCGGTACGCGACCAACGCGGCGAACGTCGACGCGTCGGTGCTCATCGTCGGCCCGGGAGGAGGCGCGTCGGTGCTCGCCACCGACGCCGGCGACCGGGCCGGCCTCACGGTCACCGCCGTGGATGGTGACGCCGTCGCGCGTCTACGCCAGCTTGGCTACGGCGCCGGCACCAGCGTGGCGAATCCGGTCGAGATCCCGCTCGGCTCCGCCGTCGGGCCGGACGCCTTCAACCGTGTGCTCGACGCCGTGCTCGCACACCGGCACTACCGCGACGCGATGCTCCATGTGAACGTGCAGGCGTACTACAGCTACGGCACCAGCGGAGCAGCGCCCCTGCTCGAGCTGCTCGCGCAGCTCGGTGCGAGCGATTGGCAGGGGACACGTATCGCGCTGGTGCTGCGCAACCTGGAGTGCGCCTCGCCCGACGACGCGAGGGCGCTCGCCGACGCATGCGCAGTCGCCGAGCTCGTTTGCTTCCGCGACTTCGACGAAGCGGCCACGGCCATTGCCGCGGGCCAGCGGTTCGACCGCGCATGCCCCCGCTGAGCCGACGGTCACGACGCAGGAGGTTTGCCGTGCCCAAGCGGAGCAGGACGGCCAACAACGGGGAAGCCACGCGGCGACGGATCCTGACCGTGGCCGAGCGACTGTTCGCGCAGCGGGGTCTCGACGTGGTCTCGATCCGCGACATCACTGAGGCGGCCAAAGCCAACACCGCGGCGATCCACTATCACTTCGGCTCCAAGCGCAAGCTCGTGGTCGCCATTCTCGAGCGTCGGGCCGGCGAGCTGGCCGAACGCAGGGGAGTGCTGCTCGACAAGATCGAAACCGACTCGCGTCCCGAGCTGCGTGACGTCATCGAGGCGATGGTGCTGCCGTCGGCGGAGATGGTGGCCGACACGAAGGCCGGCGGCCGTCACTACATCGGGTTCCTCGCCGGGGTGACGAGCCACCCGGAGTACATGCCCCTGATCAACCAGGTCTACGACCCCACGGTCTCCCGCTATCTCGCCGCGCTCGAGCGCGTCACGCCGCATCTGCCGCCCGGCGTTCGGGCCCTGCGGTTCGCCCTGGCCAAGGTGTTCCTGAACCAGGTGCTCGGGCAGCCGGGCGCGCCCGTGCACCACTGGCTCGAGCAGCAGGCACCCGGCGCCGATGTCAACCTGACCGATCGTGTCGTCGATTTCCTCGTCGGAGCATTCCGCGAACCCCACACCGGCTGAGAACCGGTGGCGGTTGCCTCAGCACGAGAAGCGCCAACCGTCCCCCTCGCGTACGAGCTTCCCAGCGGTCGGAGACGCGAAGTGCGTCCCGATGACCAGCGTCGCGGTGTCGCCGTAACGCTCGGCGAACGCGCGCCGCGTGCGCCGCGCAAGGTAAGGGTCCGTGTCGGAAGCGCCGCGCAGCTCGGGTACGGCGAACTGCACAGGATGGTGGACGACGTCGCCGGTGATGACTGCCTCCTGGCCCTCTGAGGTGATGCGGACGCTCACGTGGCCTGGCGTGTGACCGGGGGTGGGCTCGAGGCGCACCTCATCGCAGATCTGGTGATCGGTGGGCACGAGATCGACGAGCCCGGCGTCCAGCACCGGCTGCAGTGTGTCGCCGAGGTTGGTCAGCTCGCCGGGCGTCGACCGCCAGTGCTCCCATTCGTCACGTCCGACGAGATGGCGTGCCTGTGTGAACGTCACCGTCCAGCGGCCGTCGACCAGCATGGTGTGCCAACCGACGTGATCGAAGTGCAGGTGCGTGCACACCACCGTGTCGATCCGGTCGCGTGGATGCTCGGCCGCGGCCAGGTCGTCGAGGAACCGGGTGTGCAGCGGCGGGAGCTCCGGCAGCGTCGTGCGGTCGTTGCCGATGCACGTGTCGACGAGGATCGTGCGCTCACCGGTCGCGACGACGAGCGCGTGGAAGGACAGCACGGCCAGGCCGTCGTCGTTCACGAAGTGCGGCCGCAGCCAGCCGTGCCGGTCGGCGTCGTTCGCCGTCGCGTCGGGCAGGAGCCCTTCGAGCGGGAGCGGGAGCACCAGCTCGGGCACCTTGGTGATCTCGACGCTTCCGATCCTCCACCGTTCCATGGTCACTTGAGCCAATCGCGGATGACTTCGTCGTTGTGCGCGCCGAGCTTCGGGCCCGTCGCGCGGACCTGAGCCGGAGTGGCGCCGAGGCGCGGGGTGGGCGCGGGCATCGTCAGCGAACCGAGGTCGTCGTCGTGGACATGCACGAGGCTGCTTCGCTCGGAGACGTGCGGGTCGTCGAGGATGTCCCGCAGGTCGTTCACCGGCGCGGCCGGGATGCGCGCGCCGAGGAGCGCCTCGAGCACGTCGTTGCGATCTCGCGCCGCGATCCATTCGGCGACGAGCCCGTCGAGCTCGTCGGCCGCCGCGAGTCGCGCCGCCGACCGCCCGAAGCGCGCCCGGTCGTTTGGCGTGTCGCGCCCGATCAGCGGGAGGAGGCGCGCCACCTGCGCGTCGGTCGTGCCCGATACGACCACCCAATGACCGTCGCGCGTGCGGTACACGTTGCGTGGGACGCCCCCCGGCACCCGGCTCCCGGTCCTTCGCGGTGTCGCGCCGGCCGGGTCGTACGCCACGATCGTGCCCGAGAGCAGTTGCAGGATCGGCTCGTACATGCTCACGTCGACGTGCTGGCCGCCTCCGCCGCCGGTGTCGCGGTAGTAGCACGCGGCCAGCGTGCCGACGACGCCGGCCATCGCGGTCACGGTGTCGCCCAACGCGACCGACGGCAGCATCGGCGGGCCGTCGGCCTCGCCGACCATGTGGGTGAGCCCGCCGAACGCCTCCGCCAGGGTGCCGGCACCGGGCCTGTCCCGGTACGGGCCGGTCGCGCCGTAGCAGCTCACGCTCACCATCACGAGCCGGCGATTGCGCGCCGCGAGCTCGCCGTACGTGCAGTGCCAACGCTCGAGCGTGGAACGCGGGAAGTTCTCCACTAGTACGTCGGCTCGCTCGACGAGCCGGTGGAGCAGGGCGCACCCGGCCTCGTTGTCGAAGTCGAGCGTGATCGCCCGCTTGTTGCGCGCCGCCAGCGCCCACATGAGCGAGCGCCCGTCGCGTTGCGCTCCCATGGCACGTAGCGGATCACCCTGCGGCGGTTCGACCTTCACGACGTCTGCGCCGAGGTCGCCGAGCACCGCTGCGATCTGCGGCGCCGCGAACAGGGTCGAGATGTCGAGAACGCGCAGCCCCTCGAGGGCACTGTCTGCCATGCGCGCTACTTCAGCTCGATGAGAATCTCGTGATAGCGCTGCTGGCCGACAGTCCTTGCCGTCTCGATGCCGCCCTTCTCGACGTAGATCGCGTTACCGGGGAACACGTCGGCCTCGATGTAGTCCTTGTACGGCCCGTTGGTATCGGGGATTCCGGCGATACGGTCGCCAGCGACCTGCACGAGGATGTAGTCGAGCGTGTGCTCGTGCACGTCCGATGATTCCCCTGGCGCGAGATCCATCTCCCAGATCCGCACCCGGTCGTTTTCGAGCAGCACGCGGCTGGCGACGTCGCCCAGTGTGCGTTCTTGGCTCACCGCTCCTCCTTGTCAGTCTTCGGTTCGACGCGCGTCATTCAAAACGGTCGGGTCACGGCCTTGGTGGGCCCGAAGCTGTGCAGCGCGTACGCGTGCAGGTTGCCGAGACCACCGCACACCATGACGAGCACGTCCTCGGGTCGTTCCACGAGGTGCACCATCCCGTCGGAGCCGATCCGGTCGCGCTTCTCCAGGTAGGCGTGGTACTGCTGCGGCCACCAGGAGACGGGCAGAGCGGCGTGGCGCCAGAGCGTGCGCTGGACGTCTTCGATGGCGGGGAAATCGGCCGCGATCAGGTCGGCCCACGGCGGCGCCAGCGCCACCAGGACCTCGGCGCCGGAGTGGCTGATGAACGCGTTCGTGCCGGGGTAGGCGATCGACTTCCCGATGAGCTCCAGGAGCAGCGGGCCGGTGTCGGCGACGATGTCGGCGATGTCCATGGTCCCGACGCAGCCGTGGACGGTGACCGCATTCCCGGTGACACTGCGACGTTCGGCCAGCGGCGTCCACGGTGAGCGCTCCTCCCACTCGCCCACGACGATGCCGGCGACCCGTCCGGGCTGGCCGAACACGCTCTTCGAGGAGACGCCCACCACTTGGCCGGCGACGTTGCGCATGACGAGGCGCAGCGCCCGGCCGATCGACGGTCCCGGCCCCGCCTCACCGCCGAAGCAGCCGGCGGCGTAGGGGATGGCGAGGTCGTGGCGGACCGGCCCGTTCACGAACAGGCCCGGTACGACCGAGCTCGTGGTCGTGTTGAGCGAGAACAGGTCGAAGGCCGGGTCGGCGCACGCCTCGACCGCCGCGCACAGCAACGGCATCGCGGTCGCCGGCGCCCCCGCCATCACCGCGTTGATCGCCACCTTCTCGACCGTGCAGCGGCCGTTGCGGGGAGGGAGCTCGGCGAGGAGGTCGTCGGGGAAGCGGTTCGAGGCCGCGACGTACTCGCGCACGAACTCCTCCACCGGTGGCACGAGCGGCAGCCCGTCGCCCCAGCCGGCGTCGGTGGCGAACTTGGTGAACGCGATGGCGTCGACGTCGGTGTCGACGCGTGCGCTCGTCAACCAGTCAATCTGGCACCCCGAGGGCCCGCAGGAGCGGTCGATAGTGCTGCCGGCCAATCTCACGCACCTCCGGCTCGGGCCGGGTGTCGAGCGGGTAGGGCAGCACGAGCACGCGCAGCGCCGCCTGTCCCGCGTTCGCGGCCATCGTGTGGGCCAGCGGCTCGAACTCCTGCGTCACGACGGCGACCGCCGTCTTGCCTCGGGACGCCACGGCCAACGTGTCGTGGACCGTCCACGAGGTGCACGAGCCTCAATTGCCGAGGCCGAGGACGGCGACGTCCACCTCGTCGACGAAGCGCTCGAGCTGGGCGCGGGTGCGCTCGCCTTCTTCCCCGATGCGGTTCCCCGCGCACCACGGGCGCACGTCGGCGCCCGCGTCGCCCAGCTTCGTCGTCCACTCGTCGATCACCCACTCGAACGAGCGCCACGTGCGGTCATAGCGGAGGCCGACGAGCCTGCCCGCGAGCGCTCCGGCATCGGGTCCGGGATCGGCGCCGATCTCAGGGGGTGGCGCCGTCGGGTCGAGCACCTTCATGCGGACCATAACGAACCTCCTCGATCAACTGTCCGAGCATACGCTTGCTTGGTCATGGCGGATCTGGCCTTCGCGACGCTCAATCACTCGCCGCTCGTCGATCCGCACACCGACTTGCTCACACAGGTTGCCGCCGCCGCCGACGCGGGGTACCCGATGTTGAGCCCCGACGTGTTCTCGATCCGCGCCCATCTCGCGGCAGGTGGATCGCTTGCACAGCTCGCCGACGCGTTGTCCGAACGCCAGCTCGCGTGCCTCGACCTCGCCGGGCTGACGATCGGCGCCGACGAAACCCGGACCAAGCACGAGGCCGACGAGCTCCTCGAGATGGCACGGGCCTTGGGCTGCACCTGGGTGCAGGTGCGCGTCGTCGACGAGGTCGACGACCGGATCGCGAATCTGTTCACGTGGAGCGCGGAGCGTTTCGGCGCATCGGACGTCGGGCTGGCCGTGGAGTTCTCGCCGCTCACCACGGTCCAGACCATCGCCGACGCGCGCGAGCTGCTCGCCGGCGCCGGAGGTGCGGCCCGCACGGGCGTGATCGTCGACACCTGGCACTTCTTCCGCGGCGACGACTACTGGCCCGACCTCGAGGCGCTTGCGGTCGACGAGCTGGCGTTCGTCCAGTTCAGCGACGGGTTGTCGGCTGGGAACAAGCCGGGGCACGACACGCTGCACCGCCGCGCTCTTCCCGGTCACGGTGAGTTCGACCTCGACCGCTTCTCGGCGTGCCTCCGCGCCAAGAGCTTCCGGGGCCCGGTCAGCGTCGAAGTGCTCTCGGAAGACCTGCGCGCGCTCCCGGTCGAAGAGTTCGCGCGGCGAACGGTGGAGACGTCGCTGCCGTACTGGCAGTAGTCAGGTGCCGGGTTGGGCGACCACGTTGCGGAGCGGCTCGCGACGTACGTAGCGGCCGAGGTTGTCGGCGAAGAGGTCGAACACGGACTCCACGTAATGGTCGAGCGACGCCGACGAGTGCGGCGACAGGCGAAGATTCGGCGCGTCCCACAGCGGGCTGCCGGCCGGCAGCGGCTCCTCTCGGGTGACGTCCAGCACCGCCGCCCCGAGGTGGCCGGATCTCAGCGCGTCGAGGAGCGCGGCCTCGTCGACGAGCGAGCCTCGGGCGACGTTGCAGAACACCGCGCCCGGTCGGATTGCGGCGAAGGCGGCCGCGTCGAAGAGGTCTTGGGTCTCGGCGGTGGCCGGGGCGCACACGACGACGGCATCGACGCGGGAGAGCACGTCGTGAAGGCGCTCTGGTCCGACCACTTCGTCGACCATCGGCGGGCGGTCGTCGTCCCCGGGTCGCCGCCGCACGGCGAGCACCCGCATTCCCAGCGCTCGGGCCCGCTCGGCCACGGCGGTGCCGATCGCTCCCAGCCCCACCAGCCCCAGCGTGAGCCCCGACACCTGCCGGCCGTACGCCGGCTCCCACACATGACGGCGCTGCTGGTCGGCGAGCTCGTCGAAGCGCTTCCATATGGCGAGGAGCTGCCCGACCACGAACTCGGCGATCGGCACCGCGGCAACGCCCGCCGCACTGGTGACCACGACGTCCAGCCCGAGCTTTGCGCCCCGGAAGTGGTCGGTCCCGGCGCCGATGGCCTGCACCCAGCGCAGGGCCGGCGCGAATGTTCCCAGGCCAACCGGCAGGTCGAGGGCGAGCAGCACCTCGGCTCGGCCGAACGCGTCGCGCTGTGTGTCGGTGAGGGCGGGCGCGCGAGCCCGCAGCTCCTCGAGCGAGCCCTGGCTGCGCGCCGCCCGCATAGCGTGCTGCTCGTCGTAGGGCGTCACGACCACCTCAAGATCCGGTGACACGGCCCGCAGCGCGTCCACCAGATGGCGTGGGGGATCGGGCGGGTAGGCGACCTGAACGATCATGCTCCGCTGCGCGTCGTCCCCGCGAACGTTGTCCACCACAGTTTCGAATCGTAAGGTCGCTCGCACCGTGGAGGTGCGCCCATGAGCCGGATCCTCGTCGCCTCGCCCGAAGGAGCGGTCGTCCGCCGTCGCGGTCGGCTTGCCGCCCCGCCGGCGGCGCTGGCCGGGAAGCGGGTCGCGGTGCTCGTCAACGGCAAGCCCAACGCCGGTCTCCTTCTCTCCACGGTCGCCGAGGACCTGGCGAACAGGGCGGGCATGCGACTCGGTCCCGTGGTGGGCAAGCGGAGCGCGGCGGAGCCCGCCGACGCCGAGGTGCTCGACAACCTGCGACGCAGCGCAGAGGTCGTGCTGACGGGGAGCGGCGACTGAGGATCGTGCACGTCGTGGAGTGTCCACGACCTCGTCCAACTCGAGGAGGCGGGCATCCCCACGGTCCTGCTCGCGACCAAGCCGTTCGAGCCGATGGCGCGGGGCGCGGCCGGGGCCCGCGACCTTCCCGACGCCAGGATCGTCGCGATCCCGCACCCGCTGGGCGGCATCGACGAGGACACCGTGCGCGCCCGCGCCGCGAGCGCAGTCGACGCGGTGCGTGCCCTCGTCACGCCTCCAGGGGGAGCGTGACGCTCTTCGTGACACCCCAGCTGAGCAGCACCGACGAGTGCTTACCCGGCCCGCCGGCAACGAGGACCCGGTAGTTGTCGGGGCGCCCGGTGAGCGGGAGGAGCGCGTCGTCGGGGACCGCGTGCATCCACGGTTCCCACAGCGGGGGATCGAACGCGGCGCGCATCTGCCGGGCCGGGAGCCGCGCCCGCTCGAAGAGATAGCTCTGCACGTCGTCACGCGACCAGCCGGCTTCGGCCATGGTCACCGCGTGCTCGGGGCAGAGCACGACGAAGATCTCGGCGTTGCTCACGGGGGCGTTGTTCGAGCCGAGTTGGGCGACAACGGTGGCCGCCTTCTCGAGGATGCCCTCGGGTTGCCGGCTCCACATGTCGTGGAAGTTGTGCGGGTTCTCGGTGCAGGCGACGGTGACGGAGCTGTCCGCGGTCACGCCCTTCGTCCAGGGATATGGAGGCCACGGCGAATCGGCCGCGTTCTCGGCGATGCAGAACGTGTACTTGCTGGGCTGTCCCTGTGTGCTGGCATCCCCGGCGCCCGGGCGGGCGCCACCGACGTGCATGAGCAGGAAGCGGACAGCCCGACCAACGGTCGCGTTGGCGCGCCAGCCCGGGCCGAACGCCCCGAGGCCGGCGTTGAAGCCGAGGTCGTCGACGGCGCGACCGTGCACGATCACGAGCGGCGCGACCGGATGGGTCGTCGCCTGCACGCCTTCGAGGTTCAGCTCCGGACTGGCGAGCGCGCGTGCCGCCGCCATCAGGACGGGCATGACGTCGGGTGGACAGCCGGCGAGCACGGCGTTGACGGCGATTGCCCGACCGGTGGCGGCGCCGTTGCGGGGCGGGAGCACCGCGATGGCCTCGTCGGGGTCGGTGTCGAGCGTCTGCAGCATCCGATCCACGCGCTCGGCGGTGGGCGCGACCACCGGCAGCCCGTCGCCCCACCCGCGCTCTTCGAGCAGCTCGAGGAGCGCTTCGGGCGAGTCGTCGACTTCGATCCACTCCTCGGCGGCGTCGCTCACGAGGCCTCCCGCGTTCTCGCTCTCGCTGCTCGTGCAAAGAAGATAGAGAAGATAGAACTGACTCCATCAGACGCCTCCCGTGAGGCGGCGGGGAGAGTTCGATGGGACGCTACGGGTACTACGTCGTCGACGCCGACGGACACGGCGGGGAGCCGCTGGGCTGGCGTAAGCGGGTGCCGGACCGGTTCCGGGCCCGGATGGTGGAGTACGTGCGCGCGATCAAGGAGCATTACGGGCGGGCGGCGGCGGCGGTGCCGGGCGGCGGCATGCAGATCAGCGGTCGCAATCCCCGCACACCGGTGTGGGCCGAGGACGAGTTCGAGGTCACGCCGCCAGCCGGCATGCGGCCCGGGATGTACGACCCGGCGGCACGGCTGGACGACATGGACCTCGAGGGCATCGACGTCGCGGTGCTGTTCCCGCCTGGAGCGGGGGAGGAGTTCGCGCTGCATGACCGCGAGTTCTCGGTCGCCCTCTGCCGTGCGCTCAACGAGGCCCGGGCGGAGTTCGCCGCCCGCGCGCCCGACCGGCTGAAGCTCGTGGCGAAGCTGCCCATGCTCGATCCCGAGGCGGCCGCCGAAGAGCTCGAGCGTTGCGTGCGGGCGAACGGGTTCGTCGGGCTCGTGTGCGCCCAGCACATCCTCGACAAGAACCTCGATCATCCGTCGTTCGACGTCGTGTGGCAGACGGCTGAGCGGCTCGGCGTCGCGGTGTGCGTGCACGGCGGCGGCCAGGCGCCGGGGCAGGTCCCGTTCGTGATCGAGCGCCTCGACTCGATCCTCACGGTGCACGCGTTCACGCACCCCGTGGGCGCCATGCTCGCGCTCACGTGCTTCACGGTCGGCGGCGTGCTCCACCGCTTCCCCGAGCTCCGGGTGGGGTTCCTGGAGGCGGGTACGGGTTGGCTCCCGTTCTGGCTCGAACGGCTCGACGAGCACTGGGAGCACGTACCCGACCAGGCGCCGCTCATCGACCGGCCGCCGTCCGAGTACTTCGACGGGAGATGCTTCGTCAGCTGCGAGCCCGACGAGCGCGCAGTCCCGTACGTGCTCTCGGCGACGGGAGACGTCGTCTGCTACGCCTCGGACTACTGCCATTGGGACTGCGCGTTCCCCGACACGGTTCGGATCATCCGCGACCGCGACGACCTCGACGACGAGCAGAAGGTCGGCGTGCTCGCACGGAATGCGGCGCGGCTCTACGGCATGCCGATACCCGCCGCCGTGTGATCGTCGATACGCACGTCCACGTCGTCGCCGCCGACAGAGAGCGTTACCCGCTTCGTCCCACCGGCATCAGCCTCGACTGGTTCCGCGAAGCACCGGTCACGGTGGAGGACTTCCTGGAGCTCATGACGGCGGCCGGCGTCGACCGAGCCGTCCTCGTCCAGCCTATGAGCGCGTACGGCTTCGACAACCGGTACGTGATCGACGCGGCCCGAATGCATTCCGAGCGGCTGGCCAGCGTGGTGATCCTCGACACCGCCGACGACCCGGCTCGTCGACTCCGCGCCATGGCGAGCGAAGGCGTCAGCGGGGTGCGGCTGTTCGCGATCGGGAACCCGACGCTCTCTCGGCTCGACGAACCGAGCGCCCTCGGGTTGTGGGAGGTGGCAGCCGAGCTCGACCTCCCTGTGGTCGTGACGATCCTCTCGGACCAGCTTCCCGAGCTGCGCGCCATGCTCGAGCGGTTCCCCGAGGTGACCGTCGCGCTCGATCACTGCGGGTTCCCCGACTTGAGCGGTGGCCCGCCCTATGCGCAGGCGGCGGACCTGTTCGAGCTGGCGACGCTGCCGAACATCTCCCTGAAGGCGTCGTGTTACCTGCTGGAACAGGCCGAGGCCGCGGGCGACCCACGCGACCTCGTCGACCGCCTCGCGGCAGCATTCGGTGCCGACCGCCTGCTCTGGGGCTCCGACTACCCGCAAACTCACGATCGTCCGTATGCCGCGCTCGTGGACATGGGGCGCACCGCCTGCTCGCGGCTGTCGCCTGCGGACCAGCGCGGCTTTCTCGGCGAGAACGCGCTGCGCCTGTGGCCGCTGCTCGGCGGTGGCGCGTGATCGCAGACGTCGGCTTCGACGTTTTCGACGTGCACCACCACGTCGGGCGCGCCTTCGACGCGCTCGGCGGTGAGCTGGACGACGCCGGCGGCAACGGGGCGGAGGTCGCCCGGGTGGAGCTCGCCGAGCGGCTCCGGATCATGGACGAAGGGGGGATCAGGCAGGCGCTCGTGATCCCCGGCCATGGCTACCTTCGCCCGAACGGCCTCGCCGACACCCGGCGGGTCAACGACGAGATTGCTGCGTACCGCGACGACACTCCGGACCGGTTTCCGGTCGCATGCGGCATCGTCGAGCCGCGCGACGGGCCCCGCGCACTCGATGAGATCGAACGAGTTGGTTCGGAGCTCGGGCTCGTCGCCATCAGCTTCCACACGCGCTTCCAGGGCGTGTCGATGGACAGTCGGTGGATCCTGCGATACCTCGATCGCATGGGTGAGCTCGGGCTCGTGCCGATCATCCACGCCATGGACGACACACCCGAGGAGTCACTGTGGAAGCTCGCTTCGGTCGCTCGGTCGTTCCCGGACCTGACGATCCTGGCGCTCGACGCCTTCGCGTCGTACGAGGCCACGCGGCAGTGCTTCTTCGTGGCGGACGTCGCGCCCAACGTCGTGTTCGACACGAGTCTGAGCTACAACTTCGACTTCATCGAAGAGTTCGCGGTGCGTTTCGGCCCTGAGCGCGTGTTGTTCGGCACCGACTTGTACTCGTGGCCGGTGGGTCGGCGCGTGAGTCATCTCCTCCCGCAGATCGTCGGGTGCGGGCTGCCTCGCGACGCCAAGGCCGCGATCCTCGGTGGCAATGCCAGGCGCCTTTTTGGGGTGCCGGTCGGCACCAACGCTCCGGCACCCGGGTGAGGTCAGCCCCGGTCGCTCGGCGGTCATGCGGTTTCGGTGCGGTCCCGGCGGTGGGGTAGCCCCGGTTTTCCGCGGGTCAGAGAGACAGTGGTGGCGATTCGGCCTGTACGCCGAGTGTCCAGGGGAACTGGGAGCGCCCACTCACGAGCCCGCGCCGGATCGCCTGTCAACACACTGTCAACACTCCCTGCGCCCCCGATTGCCAACTGGCACCCACCCGCGACACTCTCGGTCGGCCGAAATGCCGCCTAACCACCCGGGTTCAAATCCCGCCCCCGCCACCATCGGCCCAGGTCACAGTGCATGTGGCCTGGGCCTTCTCCCGTCTCGGGCGTGCTTCTACCGGTGCTTCTACCGGCCGGATCCGGTAGAAGCGCCGTCTTCTCGGACGAGGGTCTCGAAGATGCGGGCGGCTTCGGCCTGCATGCCGGGGAGGACGTGCTGGTACGTCTCGATCGTGAACGCCGGGGTGGCGTGTCCGAGCCGTTCGCTCACGACCTTGACGGGCACGGCCGCCTTGATGAGCAAGGTCGCATGGGTGTGGCGCAGGTCGTGGAAACGGATGGCGGGGACGCGAGCGCGAGCGACGAGGCGCTCGAAGGCTTGGGAGATCGCGTGCGGATGGATCGGCCGACCATCGGCCTCGGAGAAGACGAAGCCATCAGCGTCGGCGCCGACGGCGGCGCGTTCGGCGTGTTGCCACGCGTGCCAGCAGGCGAGGACCGCCACGGTCGTCGCGTCGAGGTCGATGGTCCGCCGGGTAGTGCGCGTCTTGCCGCGCGTCTCGTGGAGCTGGTAGGCGACTGCGACCAGGCCGCGGTTCACCGACAGGGTGGCGGCGTCGAGATCGATGTCATCCCAGCGCAACCCCAGGAGTTCGCTGCGGCGCATGCCGGTCATGGCGGCGAGCCAGAACGCAGGAAAGAGCCGGTGTCCGGCGGCGGTGACCAGGAACGCTCGTAGCTGGGGTGCGCTCCACGCACGTTGCTCGGGCTTGGGGATGGCCCGGAGCTTGGGCGCGGCCGCGACGAGAGCGACGTTGCGGGACACCAGACCCTTGCGGACGGCGTCGCCCAGGGCGCGGCGGATGATCAAGTGGACCTCGAGCACGGTCTTGGGGGCGAGCGGCCGGCCGCCGTCGACGGGATGCAGCATCCCGTCGTACAGCCCTTCGAGATCCTCGGGGCGGAGTCGACGCAGCGCGACGGCGCCGAGGCGCGGAAGGATCTGACGCTCGATCTTGCGGCGATAGCCGTCATACGTGGAGGGGCGAAGCGCGATCCGCCGTGCCGGCAGCCAGCGACGAGTGAGATATGCACCGAAACTCAACCCACGGGACTGGGCGCTTCGACCGTTGACCTCGGCCGCGAGGCGAGCGGCGAGACGCCGAGCGTCCGCCCTGTCGGTGCCGGCGGGATGCCAGTTGCGCCGTTCCCGGCCGGTAACCGGGTCGAGCCCGTCGTAGATGACCGCATACCAACGAGCTCCCTTGTTCGCGACGTACCCCTTCATCGGGCCTCCTCCGCATCAGAACCGGTAGAAGCCCCGATAGAACATCGACGCCCGTGCAGGTCAAGCAGGCTGATGACGGGGTCACCAACCCGACGACACCACGCCGAACGCCGGATCTGGCGCGATCGAGATGGTTGCAAGGCGCGTCGTTATGTGCGGCCGAGCAGTCGGGCGTTGGAGAGTCAACACGTGTCTCGGTCCCCGCCGGAGCACCTACCGGTCAAATCGCCCGCATTCCACCTGTCCGGCACTTCCTCCTGAGTCGCCCCGGTGACGGGAGAAGGACGACCACGGGGTGGATTCGACGGCCGCGGTTGCCTTTGGAGCCGGAGACCGTCGACAAGGACGCTCAGAGCGTCGCCTTAACGGATGACGTTCTTTGCACGTGCCGTTGAAGCGCACGCCGCGTCGTCGCTTCGGGACGCGAGTGACATCGCCTGGAAGGTCGTGCGGGTGGGCGAATTCGCCGAAACGTTGCGGGCGCATCGTTTTGGCAGACGCGCGCGAGGGCCGCTGGGGACCTTCTCCCCGCGTTCGGAGCCCCCCGGAGAACCGAACTGGGGTCGTTCAGATGCGGGCGATCGGGTGATGATTCGCGTCATCGGCAATACGCCGGGAATGGCTCGCCGAAGAGCCATCGCGGACAGGAGCGATAGCGCAGAACGACGGGAGGGCGTTTACGTCGGTGCTTGACAGGCGTGCCGCGCCGAGAGAGCCTCTCGTCGGCGCGCATCCCTTTGCGGGCGGCGCGTTTGGCTCGGAAGCTGGGCGGCGGTCCGGCGCGACCGGACATGTGATGCGGGGGTGGAGTATGCGCCTGACGCGTCGGCGGTTCCTCGGGGCTGGCGTGGCTGCTTGGGCCTCACTGGTGTTGCCGTGGCATGTTCGCCTCTCGCGCCTGTTCGCCGAGGCGACGCCGGCGCTGGACCCGGCGGCGGTCCCCAAGTACGTCACGCCGCTCGTCGTTCCGCCGGCCATGCCATTCACTTCGACGGTCTCCGAAGGGGGTCATCTGGTCCGGTTCTATGAGATCGCGGTCCGCCAGTTTCAGCAGCAGGTCCTGCCGGTTGGGCTGCCGGCGACGACGGTGTGGAGCTACGGGTCGGTCAACCACCCGGCCACGTTCAATTATCCGGCCTTCACCGTCGAGGCGGGGGCCGATGCGCCGGTGCGGGTGAGGTGGAGCAACGAGCTGGTGGACGGGAGTGGCGACTTTCTGCCGCACCTCCTGCCCGTGGATCCCACGCTGCATTGGGCCAACCCGCCGGGCGGGATCCAGGGGCGGGATGCTCGCCCGACGTTTTCGTCCACACCCGGCCCCTACACCGGACCCGTCCCGTTGGTCACGCACTTGCACGGCGGTCACAGCACCGAGGAGAGCGACGGCTTCGCCGAGGCCTGGTATCTGCCCCAGGCGCGCAACATCGGCGACCATGCCCGCTTCGGCACCCAGTACCAGCCCTTCCGCACCGAGTTCCAGGCCCGGCACGGCGTGGCGTGGACGCCGGGCAACGCCGTGTTCCAGTACGACAACGCCCAGCCGGCGGCCACCCTCTGGTACCACGACCACACCCTGGGGATGACCAGACTCAACGTCTACGCCGGGCCCGCGGGCTTCTACCTCGTGCGCGGCGGGCCCTTCGACACGCCTCCCGGCGTGCTGCCAGGCCCGGCACCCGCCCTCGACGACCCGCCGGGAACGAGGTACTACGAGATCCCCCTGGCCATCCAGGACCGGTCCTTCAACGCCGACGGCTCGCTGTTCTACCCCGACAGCCGCGCCTTCTTCGACGGCTTCGGCGGTCCCTACATCCCCGACAGCGACGTCCCGCCGATCTGGAACCCCGAGTTCTTCGGCACCACCATGCTCGTCAACGGCAACACCTGGCCCGTCCTCACCGTCGAGGCGCGCCGGTACCGCTTCCGTCTCCTCAACGGCTGCAACGGGCGCTTCCTGATCCTCAAGCTGGTCACGGCCAACCCCGAGACGCGCCCGGCCACGTCCGCTTTGCCCTTCGTGCAGATCGGAGCCGAGGGAGGGTTCCTGCCAGCCCCGATGCCGCTCGACCAGCTCCTCATGGCTCCGGCCGAACGCGCCGACGTCATCGTGGACTTCACCGGCCTGGCGGGAACCCAGGTCTTCATGATCAACGAGGGTCCCGACGAGCCCTTCGGGGGCGGGACGCCCGGAACCGACTTCGCCTTCGCCGACCCCGCCACCACCGGCCAGGTGATGCAGTTCACCGTCGGCACACTGCGCGGCATCGACACGAGCGTGATCCCTTCTGCGCTTCCCGCCCCACCCAAGCCCGGACCGGAAACCCTCACCCGCCAGGTGTCACTCAACGAGGAGGCATCGACCTTTCCCGGCTTCGACGGTCCCGTCGCAGCCCTCCTCGGGACCCTGAACCCCGACGGCACCGGCAACCCCCTGGGCTGGGACGCGCCCATCACCGAGACCCCCGCCCTGGACGCCACCGAGGTGTGGGAGCTGCACAACTTCACCGAAGACGCCCACCCCATCCACATCCACGAGGTGCAATTCGAAGTGCTCAACCGGCAACCCTTCGATAGCGCCCCCCGCGCGCCCGAGCCCTGGGAGACCGGACTCAAAGACACCGTCATCGCCTACCCCGGACAGATCACCCGGGTCAAAGCCCACTTCGACCGGCCGGGCCTGTTCGTCTGGCACTGCCACCTCGTCGAACACGAAGACAACGAGATGATGCGCCCCTACCGCATCGGCTCCTAGCAACAAGACCGGGGGCGTTTGAACACGGTCTGGTTGAGGACGCTGAACGGGGTCTGGTTGAGGACCGAGAACGACCGAGAGAGACACGCCATCTATTGGCAGGCGCACGCTTGCTTTCGCAGGATCCCTCGTCTTTGGTGATGAACCCGTTCAGTCCGTATCGGATCTGTCTGGTTGAGGACCGAGAACGGCGGCGGCTCGCGGCTGCTGGGCGTGCCAGCGGGCCCGGTTATGCGCTGCCCGGTGACACGGCCCTGGTCCGGCGCGACACTGGCTCTCGGGATGGGTGACGGAAGGGGAATGCCATGAGACTCGGAATCCGTCTCGGAGTGGGGACCGCCGTCGTGGCTGGCGCGCTGGCTCTTGGGGCCGGCCCGGCTCTGGCCGATGCCGGCGCGCCTGGAACAACGTTCCCTGAGCAACCGAACGGCGACGTCGGGACCGGCTGCGCGGCGGTCACGACGAATCCCGGTACGGGTCCCGGTGGCCAGGCGGTGCTGAACTTCTCGGACACCGCCAGTGGCATCTTGGGGCCGCTCATCACAGACGCCTGCTTCGGCGGTTAGAACGCTCACGCCGTTCGGGCGGCGAGCATATAGATCACGGAAAGTCGTCGAGGAAGAACACCTGCGCCTTCGGCTTCGCCTCGTGATGCCGCGCAATGCACCGGATTCGAGCAGTTCCAGCGGTCTCGAGCGGGGGTGCGGGTTGCAAACGTCGACTCCAGCGGTTGCAGCGGACTCGAGCCGAACCGGCATCACCTTGCCAAGGTGGGGGTCGCGGGTTCGAGTCCCGTCGTTCTCATCTGACGATCCAACAAGGACGAGCTCGGCGGTGTCCGCGTTGAGGCGGTGGACTGTCTTCATGCGCGGGTGGGCCAATTCGCCGAAACGTTGCGCGCGCATCGTTTCGGCAGACGAACTGAGCGGCCCTCGCGCCTGAGGGTTGGTGAGAGCTTGATGGCGCCACTCGCCCAGCCGAATTGGTACCACGTTGTGCCAGGCGAAGTTCGTGAGCCAGAACACGCGACGCAAATAGGCCTCGTAGACATCCCGGAACTTCTCCTGCTCGGGACGGACGCCGTCGGCGACGATGAGAATCTCAGCGTTCGGGAGCAAGACGCGGCCGTGTCGGGAAGCGCATCGCGAACAAGCCGATCAGTAGGACAGCCGTCAGACGGTTGTGGCGGTCGTACCACGCAAAGCCGTGTAGGACTGTCGAAATTGGCGCTCGGGAGCCGATCCGCGCCAGGCTTCTGTTCCGCGCTGTCGAGCAGGGGAGGCAGGAAATGGTGCGGAAGATGATCGTGGCGCTCGTCGCCGTCGGTGCCCTGGTGCTGGGCGCGGGCCCGGCTTTCGGAGCGGAACACCACCCTCCGAAGTTCGGCCCGCACGACACCCAGTGCGAAGGCAAGAACAACCAACCGAACTGCCCCGGTAGCCACTGAGACAAGCGCCATCCGTAGATGGGGACCGGTCGGGCTACACGCCCGGCCGGTTCCCGTCTCTAAACCATCTGCGCACGTGCCCGAAGGCGTTCGCGCCCGCAGAATTGTCCACGCGGCCCCGTCAGCGGGCCTTGTGGGTAGTGCAGCGTCTATTCCACTCTGCGTGGGTTTTTCATGGCATCTGACCTGCGGAAATACTCGTCGTATTCCGTTGCGTAATCAATGGGACAGCAGGCCGGCCAGTTGCTCTCGTCGACGACACGCCTCCAGCTGCGCGCCGAGCCGCTCAATCTCGGCGTAAGAACCCGCGTCGCGCCCGCTGTTGATCCACCGACATCACCGTTGGCGGGTACCCGAAGGGGGTGGCGATCACGCCGGACGGCAAGACTTGCGCTTCCGACGCCAGCGCATAGGTGCGTACAGGACGACGGCCACCCATCACGACAGATATGACCGTTCCGAGGAGGAGCGACGTTCGCCCGCCTCCTCGCGCCGCCGACGATCAGGCCGCTTTGGCCTCAGCTCACATGGGAATGTCTGACCAGATCGATCCCTGGAATGAAGCGGTGGGACCATCGGGGCTTGTTGCTTGCATGAGCAGAGCTTGCCCCTCTGAATCTGCGAGGAACTTGTCCATCACTGCGCCATAACTCGCGTGGTCATCTGCCTCCCAGGTCAGCGCGAACGAAGCCGTCGCTTGTCCCGCAACGAGGGTGCCCAACAGCCGGAGATTCTTCGCGCCGCAGCGCTCAAGGATCGCTTTGGCCTTTCGGTTCGTTTCCAAGAACGCTTCGTAGGTGCCCGGCCTGATGGTGATGCTCGTGACTGACACGACAGCCATGGCTGTATCCCCTTTCGCCAGACTGGTCGAAGGCGGTCCCTCCGGGTCCCGCCCCACGTTGGAGTGTCGCGCCCGGGCATGTACTCAGCAACGGCGACAGCAGTGCGACTCGACAGGCCATGGGGATCTTGATCGACAAGGCCGAGCTGTTGAGCCGCAGCGCCACCAACTGCGGCGAGCGCATCGATCCTGACTACCTCGAGCGGCGGGAAAGGGAACTCGAGGAGCTGGAGCACCCGACGGGCCGAGCGGTCGATGCGGGCCTGAGTACTCTCTTGATCGCGGCGTGCGCGTGGGTCGGCCCGCACCAGAGCGAGCGGTTCCGCGGCTGATCCCGTTCTCCGGGGGGACGCTGCGCAGGACGCGCGGCTGACTTCAACGTCGTCTCCGGCCATGCTTCCCTCCCGAACGCTTGGGTCGACAGGGAGCCGTTGCGGCCGGCGGCGAGCCCGCGGCCGGCGTGCCGCTGGCCTATGACGGCAGTCTGTGAGCCGAGGCCATAGCTCGGCTACTCGGCGCTGGTTGCGGGCCGTCCGCCGACCCGGTAGGCCCACGCTGGCGCTGGTTGCGGGCCGTCCGCCGACCCGGTAGGCCCACGCTCGATGGTAGAAGTGCACAACCGTCGCACCCCGCTCCACGTCCTCGGTCCCGACGACGTCGACGCTATCGCCGCACTGTGCCGGCGCGGCCTATCGGATCCGCCCTCAGTGGAGGAGCTGCGCGGCGCGCTCTTCCATTCCGAGCAGGCGGCGACCGTGCGCGGCGATCCGTCCGTCGGCGTGGTCGCGTCGGCTCGCGGGCTCGAGCACGTGAACGGCCCCGAGCAGGGGTTCATCCGACTCTTCGCCGTCGATCCCGAGCGGCGCGGCCGCGGCCATGGCCGTGCCTTGCTCACAGCGGCCGAGGACGACCTGACGACCGCCGGCTGCATGTCGGTCACGACCGGCGCCGACGCGCCCCGCTACCTGTGGCCCGGCGTCGACGTGCGCGAGACGGCGCTCCTCTGTCTCCTCGAGCGCGCCGGGTACCAGCGCGCCGAGACGAACTTCGACATGGCCGTCGATCTCGCCCGCACCCCGCCCGACCCCGGGGGCACGCGTCTCGCGCGACCAGACGCCGACGACCGCGCCGCGCTCGCCGACTTCTGCGACGCCAACTACCCGAACTGGAAGCCCGAGGTGCTGCGCGCGCTCGAGCAGCAGACGCTCGTCGTGGCTGACGACGCCGACGGCATCGTCGGGTTCTGCGCGTACTCGGTCACCCGCGCCGAGCTGCTTGGCCCGGTCGCCGTGCGCCTCGAACTCATCGGGAAGCGCAAGGGCGAGCCGCTGCTGCTCGGCGCGCTCCACCGCATGCGCGCCGCCGGGCACGAGCACGTCGAGGTGAGCTGGGTGGGCCCGATCGTCCCGTACGCCCGCGTCGGTGGCGAGGTGAGCCGGGTGTTCTTCGTGTACCGGAAGGCGCTGCGCCGACCGTGACCCTGAACCTCCTCCCCCGCCCGCGCAGCGTCGAGCCGGCAGCGCCCACCGGGCGCGTGCCGCGCCGGGAACCCGAAGCGCGGCGCGACCCGACGCTGCCGCCGCAGAGCTACGGGCTGCGCATCGACGATGCCGGCGTCGTGCTCGTCGCCGCCGACGATGCCGGCGCCTTCTACGGCCGCGCCACGCTCGACCAGCTCGCCCGCCTCACCGGCGACGGCGCGCTGCCCGCCTGCCGGGTGCACGACTGGCCCGATCAGGCCGTGCGGGGCGTGATGCTGGACGTGTCGCGCGACAAGGTGCCGACGCTGGAGACGCTTCGTGCGCTCGTCGATCGCCTGGCGAGCTGGAAGGTGAACCAGCTCCAGCTCTACCTCGAGCACACCTTCGCCTACCGCGACCACGAGGACGTGTGGCGTGACGCCAGCCCGTACGCGGCCGAGGACATCCAAGCGCTCGACGCGTACTGCCGCGAGCGCTTTGTCGAGCTCGTGCCCAACCAGAACTGCCTCGGCCACATGGCGCGCTGGCTGCGCCACGAGCGCTACCGCGACCTCGCCGTCGCGCCCGGCGGCTACGAGCAGTTCGGCCGTCACCGTCCGCCGGGCACGATCGAGCCGTCGAAGCCGGGCTCGCTCGCGCTCGTGCGCGAGCTGCTCGCCGAGCTGCTGCCGAACTTCACGAGCCAACGCGTACATGTCGGCCTCGACGAGCCGTTCGAACTGCCGGCCGAGCGCGTCGACGAGTACCTCGACTGGGTGCGGCGCCTGCGCGCCCTGCCCGAGCTCGCCGGACGCGAGATGCTCATGTGGGGCGACATGGTGGCCGGCCATCCCGAGCGCATCGCCGCGCTGCCCGACGACCTCACGATCTGCGAGTGGGGCTACGAGGACTGGCATCCCTTCGACGAGCACGGCGCGCAGTACACGGCGGCGGGGCGGCCGTTCTGGGTGTGCCCGGGCACGTCGAGCTGGCTCACGATCCTCGGCCGGGTCACGAACATGCGCGCCGACATCACGAACGCGGTCGCCGCCGCCCGCGCCCACGGCGCGGCCGGGCTGCTGAACACCGATTGGGGCGACATGGGCCACCTCCAGTACCTGCCTGTGAGCGAGCCCGGCTTCGCGTACGGCGCGGCGGCGGCGTGGTGCCTCGAGGCGAACCGCGACCTCGACCTCGCCGACGCGCTCAGCGTGCATGGGTTCGACGATCCCACCGGCGAGCTCGCCCACGCCCTGCTCGAGCTCGGCGACGCCTACCTACGCGTCACCCCGCAGTTCCCGAACCTCTCGACGCTCGTGTTCCACCTGTACCAGCCGCAGCTGCGCGTCGGTCAGGGGATGACGGAGGGATTGACGGTCGACGAACTGGCAGGCGTGGAGCTGACGCTGGCCTCCGCGTTCGGTCGTTTGGCTGTGGCCGCGCCCCGACGCGCCGATGGCGCGCTCGTGCTCGACGAGCTGCGCAACGCGATCGCGCTCGTGCAGGTGCTCATCGACGACGCCAAGGCGCGGCTCGCCGGTGACGGATCACTGCGAGCAGTGCCCCAGGCGCGGCGTTCCGCGCTGGCCGCTGCGTTACAGCCGGTGATCGAGCGGCACCGCGAGCTGTGGCTGGCGCGCAACCGACCCGGAGGCCTCGACGACTCCGCCGCCTGGCTCGAGCACCTGCTTCGTTGCTACGAGGTCGGCGAGACCGAGAAGGACTGGGGCGAGTGGTGACCGCCGACCGGGGGCTTCAGTCGAAGCGCACGAGGCCCAGCGCCATGCCGGCGAAGAGCGCAGCGGTTCTGACCAGGCCGACGAGCACGGCCCCCTCTGTGACGTGATGGCCGTGTTGATCTCGCCACGGAACATACCTATTAGCTCGTGTTCATTTCCTGTCGACGGATGACGCCGAGGCGGAGCGCCCGGCCTGCCCAACGCCCGCAGTCCTTGCTGGCGAAGTGGTCGGCGCGGCGATCACGCGTTCACCTCGCGTGCGCGGGGATTTTGCTGACCAAAAGAGGGGGGAGTACCCCCTAGATCCACAGGTCTGTCATTCGTCAAAAGGATGCGCGCGCGCATCGTTTTCGCCGGTACGACCAGCCAGTGCCCACGAGCGCGCTTCAAGGACCCGGGTGGGAATGGATCCGAGTGGGTAGACGAGCATGGCCAACAACATGTGCTCCTGTCTGCTGAGTGGGTCGTGCCTCTTCCTGACCGGCTTGCGCGAATCGATCGTCGGGTCACGAACCCGATCATGCGTACCTTCGCTGGGCGCGTCCCAGGGTTTGCGATCGTCGTGCACCGCGGGCGGCGCACCGGTCGCCAGTACCGCACGCCGGTCAATGCGTTCCGATCACCGGGCGGATTCGTCATTGCCCTCACCTACGGGCCGGACCGTGACTGGGTTCGTAACGTCCTCGCCGCCGGCGGATGCACCATCGAGTGGCGAGGCCGCCCGCGCCGACTCGGTCACCCCACTGTGCGACGAGATGACAGGTCCGACACCTTGTGCCCGCGCCCGTGCGCCTCGCGCTCGGGCTACTGCGTGTGAGCGCGGTGCTCACCCTCGACCGAAGTCGACGCCAATTAGAGACATCGCGGGCCCCGATATCTCGCAGGGTCCCTTTGGCGGTTCGGTCCCCATGAGTCTGAAATACGTGTCGCAGGCGAACCTTGGCTAAGAGCTGAAGTTCGCGATGGCCGAGGCGCAGCCAACACCCTGGACCCAGACGTTCTGGACGCCTCCGATATCAGGAGCGATGTCATCCTCGGAGACGATCATGCGGGCGGTGAAGGATTCGTCGTTGCCGTCACCGGCTCGGTAGAAGTCGGCCAGGAGCACTACCGTGTTGTCGTCGGTCGTCGCCGTCTTTAGGGGCTCCGCCACCGCGCCCGTGCACTTGAACGTCGTGTTGCCTAGGAGCTCGACGGTATCCCAGCGGACGCCCTCCCCGGCCAAACACCCAAACAGGAATTGGTTTGGCGGCTGCTCCACATCTTCGGTGCAGCGAAACCCACCGGCCGACTTCACAAACCCAGTGTCGGGGTTGTAGCTGCCGCCGCCGGTCAGCGTGACAGCGCCAGTAGGAAAGCCCGAGATGCCCCGCGCGTTGAAGCCAAAGCCGACGTTGCCAGGCGCCGCCAAAGCCGATGCGGGAAACACGAGCACGACACTGGAAGCGAGCGGTCCGAGCAACAACCATCTCGTCAGCTTCATTTGATGCCTCCCGTAGTCCGCAGAAACCAGACTAGCCAAGCACCGTCAATCCGGTGAGCACCGTGAGCACCGACAGCACGATTAGTTCGATCGGGGCGAAATTCAAGCTATTAGCGGGAACTGGCCCTCACGCGTTCGACGAGGCCAATTCGCGAACACGATGCGCGCGCATCGTGTTGGCGAATTAGTCCCCCGCAGCAGCGAGGGCGTGCGGACGGGCGAGGGAGGTCGTGGAGCGGATGCCAGGATCGGTGACGCAATTCGGCTCGTGGGTTCCTGTATCGGATTGATCAGCGTCGCCCGTCCAGTGCCCGCCTCGAAACTCATCAACGGCATCAATCACATGCTGGTGAGGTTCACAGAGAGCCATTAGTGACCGACGGGGTGGCGCTCTTGAGCCGCTCAGGGCATACTTCGTCTTCCACGCCATCGAGCAGGGGAGGCAGGGAAATGATGCGCAAGATGATCGTGGCGCTGGTTGCCGTAGGTGCGCTTGCGCTGGGCGCGGGTCCGGCCTTCGGAGCGGAGCACCATCCTCCGAAGTTCGGCGTCCACAGCAACCAGTGCAGCAGCGACGCCAACCAGCCGTGGTGTCCCGGTAACCACTGAGACAAAGCGCAATCCCAGGCGGAGCCGGTCGGGCTACGGTCCG
>WNGE01002311.1_pt1 | contig 38562 bp, 33 predicted proteins | sample 5400651 | NCBI WGS metagenome assembly WNGE01 (sample SAMN13153370, study PRJNA577476) | soil metagenome | isolation source: 60 cm soil or saprolite under grassland replicate 2 | place: USA:California | collected 2016-06-15 | reverse complement strand
CGGCGCGTAGGCGTAGCGGACCGGACGCAGGCCAGGCGGCGGGCGGCGCATCGCCGAACCCTGCCACACCAACCGTCCAATCCCAACATCACCACCCGCCCACCCCTACCGCACCCCATGTGCGGAGAACAGGGCTAGCGGCCGGCCCTCACAGCTCCCGGCGCAGCAGCCCGCCGCCGACCTCCCGGGCGCGTTGCGCCAGCGGCCGCGCCCTCCAGGCGGCGAGGCCGAGCTCGACCGCGTCGTCGAGGTCGGCCAGGAAGTGCTTCTCGAAGGTGGCGACCACCGCCGGGTCGCGGACCGCCAGGTTCAGCTCGTCGTTGAGGGAGAACGAGCGGTTGTCGAAGTTGATCGACCCGATGGTGGCCCAGGCGGAGTCCACCGCCAGGGTCTTGGCGTGGAGCATGGTGCGGCGGTACTCGAAGATGCGCACGCCGCACGCGAGCAGCTGGTCGTAGGTCTGCTGACCGGCCCGGCGCACCACCTGCCTGTCGATGTGCGGGCCGTTGACCAGGACGCGGACGTCGACGCCACGCCGCACCGCCTCGCAGAGCGCCTCCACGAAGGCCCGGCGGGGGGCGAAGTAGGCGGTGGTCAGCCAGAGGCGTTCCCGGGCGCAGGCGATGGCCGCGTAGAGGAGCTGCTCCGCGTCGGTGCTGCCCTTCTCGGCGCTGCTCCGGGTGACCTGCACCTGGACGCCGTCGTCGAATCCGTCCAGGTCCGGCAGGTGGTCCCGTCCGCAGAGGATGGCGTGGGTCGCCTCGGCCCAGTTGTCGAGGAAACCGCCGAGCAGGTCGCGGGCTGCCGGGCCCTCCACCCGCACGTGGGTGTCGCGCCAGTGCCCCGGGTCCTCGCAGTTGCCGGTCCACTCCTCGGCGATCCCGACCCCGCCGGTGAAGCCGACGCGGCCGTCGACCACCAGGATCTTGCGGTGGCTGCGGTTGTTCAGCTTGCTCAGCGTCCACCAGCGCAGCGGCCGGAACCAGGCGACCGTGGCGCCGGACTCCTCGAGGCGGTCGATCAGCGCCGGCTCCATCTTGGCGGCGCCGACGGCGTCGAGCAGGACGTTGACCTCGACGCCGGCCTTGGCCCGCTCGGCGAGGGCGTCGGCGAACTCCGGCGCGATGCTGCCGGTCCAGTAGACGTAGGTGGCGAAGTCCACGGTCCGCTCCGCGGCCCTGATCGCGTCGAGCATGGCCGGGAAGATCTCGCAGCCGTTCTTCAGCACCGTGACCCGGTTGCCCTCGCGCAGTGGCGCGACCGTCAGCGCCTCGACCAGCCGGGCGAAGTCCGGGCTGCCCGGCGCCGGCGGTTCGTCCAGCGAGAATCCCCTGCTCGCGCTGCGGTGGTACTGGACCGCCTCGAAGGCGTAGACGCCGGCGAGTCCCAGCCCGCCGGCGATGACGGCGTTGCGCACGGCGCGTGCTGACAGCACCGCAGCCCTCCTCGTCGTCGCCCCGTTCCTCGGGGGGTCGCCCAGCAGGTAGTTCCCCAGGCCCTCGCTACCCCAACCACGGCGACCCTCGCCGTGGCGGCTGGTTTGCTCGACCGCTCGAGAGACATCCAGGTCGAACGAACGATCTCAGGCAAAAGGCATCGCCGCCATGGAAACGGCACGGGCACACGGAGCGTTTCACCGACGGGCGCTGGACCCCACCCCGGGCGACCGCGCGACGCTCGAACGCACCCTGGCAAGGCGCTGGCGCGAGCGCCGCGAGGGCGTCCCCACCGCGATCTTCCTCGTCGCCTGCGCCGTGGTCCTGCTGGTGCTGCTGGTGGCGTTCGGCTACCTGGTCGCCAAGGTTCTCGACGGCACCGCGCTGGGGCACGCCGACGCGTCCGTCGCCCGCTGGTTCGCCGCACACCGCACGCCGGACCTCGATCGCGCCACCCACTACGCGACCCTCGCCGCCGAGACCGTCACCATCACCGTGCTCGCCGTCGTCACGGTCGCGGTCACGGCCCTGCGCTGGCGCCGCTGGCGCGAGCCCATGCTGGTGGCCACGGCGGTGGTCGGCGAGGTGAGCATCTTCCTGCTGGTCACCTTGCTGGTCGAGCGCCAGCGGCCACCGGTGCGCCACCTCGACCAGGCGCCACCGACGTCGAGCTTCCCCTCCGGGCACACGGCCGCGGCGATCTGCACGTACGGGGCGCTGACGATCCTCGCCAACGAGCGCGCCCGCTCCGCCCTGGTACGCGGCCTGTTCTGGACGCTGGCGCTGCTGGTCCCCGTCGCCGTCGGCACCAGCCGCATGTACCGGGGCATGCACTACCTCAGCGACGTCCTCGGCGGGGTGCTCCTCGGGGTCGTCTGGCTGTACGTGGCGACCAGGGGAATCCGCATCGGGGTCGTGCACCACCAGCTCAGGCAGGCCTCCGGCCTGCTCGACCGTGGCAGGGGGAGGCAGCGGTGACCGTGGCGCGGGCCGAGGGCGAGCGACCTGAGGACAGGCCGCTCCCGCGGCGGGTGGCCGTGGTGTTCAACCCGGTCAGCGGTGGGGAGACGGGCGACCGCAGGGCGGAGGTCTCCGCGGCGCTCGCGTCCAACGGGCTGGACGCGCGCTGGTTCGAGACCACCAGGCAGGACCCGGGCCAGGCGCTGACCCGACGGGCCGTCGCCGAGGGCGCCGACCTGCTGATGGTCTCCGGCGGCGACGGCACGGTGATGGCCTGCGTGACCGGCCTGGCCGGCAGCGGCGTGCCGCTGGCCGTGCTGCCGGGCGGCACCGGCAACCTGCTGGCCAACAACTTCGACATCCCGGACGACCTTGACGGCGCGCTGGAGGTTGCCCTGCACGGGGAGCGCCGCCAGCTCGACGTCGGCACGTTCGGCGACGACCGCTTCGTGATCATGTGCGGGATCGGCTTCGACGCGGCCATGCTGCGCGACGCCGACCCCGAGCTCAAGGCGCGCCTCGGCGCCGCCGCCTACGTCCTCAGCGGTGCCCGCCACCTGCGGCGGCGACCAACCAGGTTCCACCTGCGCCTGGACGGCCGGCCCCCGGTCGCCCGCAGCGGTCAGGGCGTCCTGGTCGGCAACCTAGGCCGGCTGCAGGGAGGCCTCCCGGTCATGCCGGACGCCTCCCCCAGCGACGGGCAGCTCGACGTGGCCGTGCTGAAGACGCGCACGCTGCTGGACTGGCTCACCCTCGCCGCCCGGGTCGTGGCGCGCCGGCGCCACCGCGGCCCCCAGATGGAGTACTTCCGGGCGCGCCGGGTCGAGGTCCGCTGCGACCGCCCCCAGCCGGTCGAACGCGACGGTGAGCCGGCCGAGCCCACCAGGGAGCTGACCGTCGAAGTGGTTCCAGGCGCGCTCACGTTGTGCGTGCCCGCACAGGAGGAACAGCAATGAGCACGGCCACCTCGGTCCCAGAGACCCACGAGCTCGAAGGCGACGATGCTCTCGAGACCCTGCGCCGGACCGGCTGGGCGAAGCTCGCCAAGGACGCCTTCCTGCGCTTCCGCTTCGCCGACGGCTCCAGCCATTCGCGGGCGCTCGCCTTCCAGGTGACCTTCACCCTGCTGCCCGGCATGATCGCCGCCATGGGGCTGGCCACCACGCTCCACGCCAGGCAGGTCAGCAACCTCGTCAAGGACACCACGCAGCGACTCGCCCCCGGCCCGGCCGGCGAGATCTTCCTCACCGCCCTGCGGCACGGTGAGAAGGCGACCGCCGGCGGCGGCAAGGTCGCGCTGGTCCTCGGCCTGCTCGCCGCCCTGGTCTCCGGCACCTTCGCGATGGCGCAGGTCGAGCGCGGCGCCAACCGCATCTACGGCGTCGAGCGGGACCGCCTGGCCAAGGACAGGTACCTGACCGCCTTCCGCCTCGCCGTCTCGGCGGGGCTGCTGATCGTGGTCGCCTTCGTGATGATCATCGCGGGCGCCGACGTCAGCGGCGCGGTCGGCCTGTCCGGCCCGGTCCGCTCCGTCTGGCGGCTGCTGCAGTTGCCGCTCAGCATCGCCCTCGCGGTCGCCGGGTTCGCGCTGCTGTTCCAGAAGTCGCCGCGGCGGCGGCAGCCGGCCGCCTCCTGGCTCGCGGTGGGCTCGGCCATGTCGGTGCTGCTGTGGTTCCTGTTCACCTTCGCACTCGCGCTCTACCTGGCGTCCAGCAAGGTGTTCGGCGAGACCTACGGCCCCCTGGTCGGCGTGATCGGCATGCTGATGTGGTCGTTCCTGACCTCGCTGGCGATCTACCTCGGGCTGGCGTTCGCCGCCCAGCTCGAGGCCGTCCGCGCCGGCGTCCCCGGCCCGGTCACCGACCAGCAGCTCAACCCGCGCGGCCGCGACGTCGGCCCGACACGCCGCCTGGCAGCCGGTGGCCTGCTCGACCGAGGAAGCAGCGGCTGACGGCCGGGACCGGGGGACAACGCCCAGGCGGAGGTGGTGCTCTACTCGCCCGGCGCCGAAGACCCGAGGACCTGGGAGACCACGCTGGTGCAGGACCTGGCCAGCCGCGGCTACCTGATGGTGACCATCGACCACACCTACAACGCGTCGGAGGTCGAGTTCCCCGGCGGCGGGGTGGTCGACACCCTGTGGCCCGAGTGGTTCCAGCAGGCGCAGCAGGGCGGCTTCCCGGAGCTGGCGAAGAAGCTCCTGGCGGTGCGGTTGGCCGACACCCGCTTCGTCCTCGACGAGCTGGCGGCGCTGGACGCCGGGGCGCCACCACGACGCGGCACAGCGGCCGCTGCCGCACGGCCTGGCAGGTGCGCTGGACCTGCACCGTGTCGGCATGTTCGGCGTGTCCCTCGGCGGGATCATCACACCCCAGGCGATGTACGAGGACCCGCGGATCAAGGTCGGCATCGACATCGGCGGCACGGTGGAGTCGCCCTTCATCCCCGACCCCATCAGGTGGCCGCGACAACCACCTGCTCGACGGCCCGTCGCCCCGCTATCCCGAATTCGCCTTCGTCCGGTAGGCCGGACCCGATCCGGCCGTCCACAGGGCAGCGCACCCGCGTTGCCAGCCTCGAACGTGTGTTCTAGGCTGAGGCATGCTCACCTTCAGCGACCTCCGGGGCGAGCAGCGCCCAACCGCTGACCTCCCCCTGTTCGACGCGCCCGCGACGTTGCGCACCTTCGACTCCCCGGAGTTCCGCGGCATCGAGTTCTACGAGGTCGAGGCGAAGTCGATCCTCAACCGCCTCCCAGCCGCCAGCCGCATGCCCTTCGAGTGGACGATCAACACCTACCGAGGATGCTCGCATGCATGTCGCTACTGCCAAAGCGGCGACACGCCGGTCCTGATGGCGGACGGGCGTACCAAGCCCTTGGCCGAGGTGCGGGTCGGCGACGCGATCTACGGAACCGTCTTCGACGGCAAGTACCGCCGCTACGTGACCACGCAGGTGCTCGCCCACTGGCAGACGGTCAAGCCCGCCTACCGGGTCACGCTCGAGGACGGGACCAGGCTCGTCGCCAGTGGCGACCATCGGTTCCTGACCAATCGCGGCTGGAAGCACGTGACGGGCACCGAGCACGGCTGGCATCGACGCCCACACCTGACGGTGAACAACAAGCTCATGGGCACCGGCCAGTTCGCCCTGCCTCCAAAGGACGGGCCGGAGTATCGGCGTGGCTACCTGTGCGGCATGATCCGCGGCGACGGCATGCTCCGGTCCGCCACGTATCCGCGGCCCGGTGGCGCTCCATGGCAGTCCCACCAGTTCCGCCTTGCGCTGGTGGACCCGGAAGCGCTTCAAAGAACTCGTGCGTACCTGGCGAAACTGGACGTCGGGACGTTCGAGTTCGTATTTCAGAAGGCGGTCGGCGCCAGGAAGCAGCTCAATGCCATCCGCTGCGGTGGGCGCCGAAGCGTAGCTGCCATCAGGGAGATCGTCGCCTGGCCGCACACTGCATCGGCCGAGTGGAGCAAGGGATTCCTCGCCGGGATCTTCGACGCCGAGGGCAGCTACAACGACAACGGCACGCTGCGCATCTGCAACACGGATCAAGTCATCGTCGACCAGATCACCTCATGCCTCCGGCGTTTCGACTTCTCGTTCGTTGTCGAGAAGCGCAACCTCAGCCGGGCGAAGCCAGTCACGTACGTGCGGGTCCTCGGTGGCCAACGGGAGCACCTGCGCTTCTTCCACACCGTCGAACTGCTTCGCTCGCCCCAGCCACACCTACCTGAACTTCGACGCCGGGGAGGACTTCGAGCGCAAGGTCGTGGTCAAGGTGAACGCGGCGGAGGTGCTCAGGCGGGAGCTGCGGCGGCCGTCGTGGCAGGGGGCGCACGTGGCCATGGGCACCAACACCGACCCGTACCAGCGGTGCGAGGGGCGCTACCGGCTCACCAGGGGCGTGCTGGAGGTGCTGCGGGACTTCCGCAACCCGTGCTCGGTGCTGACCAAGTCGCCGCTGCTCACGCGCGACCTCGACCTGTTCGAGGAGCTGGCGGAGACGGCGGGGTTCTCCGCCAGCCTGTCGATCGGCACGCTGGACGAGGAGGTCTGGCGCCGCACCGAGCCGGGGACGCCGCACCCGAGGGCGCGGATCGCCGCGGTGCGGCGGCTGCGGCAGGCCGGCATCCCCTGCGGCGTGCTGATCGCGCCGATCCTGCCGCGGATCTCGGACTCGCCCGAGCAGCTCCGCACGGTCGTCCGGGCGGTGGCCGAGGCCGGCGCCACCCACGTGGCGCCGATCACCCTGCACCTGCGCCGGGGCGTCAAGGAGGAGTTCATGCCCTGGCTGGAGCGCGACTACCCGGAGCTGGTGGCGGAGTACCAGCGCCTGTACCGGGGCGCGAACGCGCCCAAGGCGACCCAGCAGGCGATCGCCGGCCGCGTCGAGGCGGCCAAGCGCCGCCACCCGACCGCGCGGGCGGCGACGAGCAGCCCGCGCGAGGCGCGCCGGCCCACTCCCCCAGCCGAGGCGCCTGCCGAGCCGGAGGCGACCCAGCTCTCCCTGGGCTTCGACTGACCCGCCCCACGAGGCGGTTGCGCGCAGCGGCACACCTCGCCCGCTCGACCCCGGTCAGTTGGCGCTCACGCCGAGCGGCACCTCCTCTCCGGCGGCGACCAGGGCCGAGCCGATCACCGTCTGGGCGCGGGCGGCGAGGCGGAGCTGGACCGGCGGCTGCGGCGGCGGCGGTTCGAGGTCCGCGACGCCGAGCGCGACCAGCGGGTCGAGGAACGCGGCCGCCATGGCGGTGACGAGCCGGTCGTCGGCGCCGAGGCCGAGCCGCTCCGCGACCGTGGCGGCGAGACCGGCGACGTCGACGTCGACCGCGGCTGGCAGGCCGAACAGCAGGCGCAACACCCAGAGGCGGTCGCGCTCCAGCCGTTCGACCGCCGGTCCGGGTCCGAGCACCGCCAGCCACGGCACGCGATGGCACCAGGCGGCGTACACGAGGCCGGCACGCAGTCCCGCTTCCAGCCGCCGCCATGGGGCGCACAGGGCGGTCGCCTCCACCCGCGAGCCGCGCACGCGCAGCAGCCCGACGGCTTGGGCGAGCAGGCGGAGGAACTCGACCGCCTCGGCGACGCCGGGCGGCGCGGTCTCGTCGCGCGCGACCGGCGCGCCTGCCCGGACGTTGCGGGGCGTCGTGGCGCGAGCGGCCGGGATCGCGGGGCCGTCGAGCTCGGCCGGGCCGGTGGCTGGACCGCCCTCGGGGGCCGTCGCCGTTCCCGGACGACCGGCCGCAGGGTCCAGGCCGGTGGCGTAGGCGGCGGCCTGGGCGTCGGCCGTGGCGAGCTGAGCGCCGGGGCCGAGGAACAGGCAGCGGCGTTGTGTGACCAGGTCGAGCAGGGCGTCGAGGCGGCCAAGGAGGCCGTGGTCGGCGGGCGGCATGGGCGCTGCTCCTTAGGGGCTGTGGCGTGGAGGAGCGCAGCCTCTCGGCGCACGGCGTCGTCGGCCAGCGGCCAGAGCCGATCTGTGGAGGAGGGATCCGCCCAGGACAGTGGTGGGCTCGGGAACGATCTGGCGGATGGTCGCGGCGGTCGAGCGCCGCGTTGCGCGGATGACTTCGAGAAGCCGACGGGGCGATGTCCTCCAGCGGGAGGAGGTCACGAAGCCCTTGACGGTTGGGATCAGCCGGGGCCTCACGCTCTTCGTCGACAACCCGGGGACGGCCGCGCGCCGCCAGAAGAGGTTGTAGACGTCGAGGAGCAGCGGCCAGCGAACGGGAGTAGAAAGGTCCTCGCTCGAGTTCGGACAGCGACGTCCCACGGAGAGGGAGGAATCCTGTGAGGGTTGGCCTGCACTACTGGAACTACTCGACGCCTGACGATCCGACGCAGATCGCCGCGACCTTGGCACAGACCGCGCGCACCGCCGAACAGGCAGGGTTCTCCTCGTTCACCGTCATGGACCACTACTTCCAGATGGAGCAGGCGGCCGCGGCGGAGGAGCCGATGCTGGAGGGCTACACCACCCTCGGCTACGTCGCGGCGAAGACCGAGCGGATGACCCTCGGGGTGCTCGTCACCGGCGTGATGTACCGCCACCCGGGCCTGCTCGCCAAGATCGTCACCACCCTCGACGTGCTGTCAGGTGGACGGGCGAGGCTGGGCATCGGCGCGTCGTGGTACGAGCGCGAGCAGCGCGGCCTCGGCGTGCCGGTCGTGCCGGTGGCCGAACGGTTCGAGCGCCTGGAGGAGACGCTGCAGATCTGCCTGCAGATGTGGAGCGACGACAACGGCCCGTTCAACGGCAGGCACTACCAGCTGGCCGAGACGCTGTGCGGGCCGCCGCCGATCAGCCGGCCCCATCCACCGATCCTGGTCGGCGGTGGTGGCGAGAAGAAGACGCTGCTGATGGTGGCTCGCTACGCCGACGCCTGCAACGTCTTCGGGTCCAGCCCGGCCGACGTCGCGCACAAGCTGGACGTGCTGCGGTCCCATTGTGACGACGAGGGTCGCGACTACGACCGCATCATCAAGACCGTGCTGGCCGTGCGGCCGGCCCTGGCCGACGTCGACGCGTTCGTCGCCGCGGCCGGCGAGTACGCCGCCCGCGGCGTGACCGAGATGGAGGTGATGCCCATTCCCGGCACGTCCCCGGTCGAGTTCACCGAGCAGTTCGCCGAGAGGGTCCTGCCGAGGCTGGCCGAGGTCGGCTGAGACCGCGGCCGCGACGCCGGCGGGATGGAGCGTGGCGCGCAGCCGAAGATGAGGTAGGCGGGGCCGACACCTAAGGCACGCGCCCGATCCGGGCCGGGGCACCTTAGCCCTATCGTGATGGTCGAAGAACCGATCGACACGCAGGCGAGGTGAACGATGCAGTCACTGACCATCCTTGACCTGGTCGCCCGCGACCACGTCGACGACCTCCGGCGCGAGGCGCGCAAGGCGAGGCTGGCGGCCAAGGTGCGCCGCCACACCATCCGGCGGCCGTTGCGGCCGCGCCCGGCCTGAGCCCGCGAGCCGGCGTGAGCCCGGGAGTGCGCGACGGCGCATCCGCGCCACCACCGCCGGCCCGCTCGCGGAGCGGGGCGGAGGCGGGCAGGATCCGCAGACCCCTGCTCGAGGCGGGGAGCGGCGACCGTCCCGAGGCGTTCGCGCCTCGGGAGTGGTTGCTGCTCTCTGGCATCGCGCTCATCTGGGGGTCCTCGTTCCTGTTCATCGACGTCGGGCTGGAGGCGCTGCGGCCCGGCGTGATCGCGCTCGCGCGCGTGGTGCTCGGCGCCATGGCGCTGGCGCTGTTCCCGGCGGCGCGCCGCCGCGTCGACCGCGAGGACCTGCCCCGGGTGGCCCTGCTCGGGCTGGTCTGGATGGGCGGGCCGCTGATCCTGTTCCCGGTCGCGCAGCAGTGGATCGACTCGTCGGTGGCCGGCATGCTCAACGGCGCGGTGCCGCTGTTCGGGGCGGCGTGGGCGGTGGTGCTGCTGCGCCGTCCGCTCGCCAGGGCGCAGACGCTCGGGCTGGCGGTCGGCTTCGCCGGCGTGCTCGCGATCTCCTGGCCGGAGGTGGAGGGCTCGCGGACCACCACGCTCGGCGCCGGCCTGGTGTTGCTCGCGGTGCTGCTCTACGGGCTCGCCGTCAACCTGGCGGTGCCCCTGCAGCAGCGCTACGGCTCGCTGCCCGTCCTGCTGCGCGGCCAGCTCGCCGCCATGGTGCTGCTGGTGCCGTTCGGGCTGTGGAGCCTGCCCGGTTCGCACCTGGAATGGGGACCGGTCCTGGCGCTGCTGCCGCTCGGGCTCCTCGGCACCGGGCTCGCGTTCGTGCTGATGACCACGCTCGTCGGGCGGGTCGGCGGCCCACGAGGCGCCGTCGCCACCTACTTCATCCCGGTGGTGGCGATCGCGCTCGGGGTGGTCTTCCTCGGTGAGCACGCAGCGCCGGTCGCGCTGCTCGGCACGGCCCTGGTGGTCGCCGGCGCCTGGCTGACCTCCCGCCGCGAGGGCTGACCAGCCGGCACGCCGCGTCGGCCACCTTTCCTTTCCGGAGACAGATGCTCCGTTTCTGTGCTACCCTGGCCTCCAAACGGAGGGAAAGTCTCCATATAAGGAGGAGCCAGGGTGCCAAGCGAGGTCCGTGCCACGACCGTCATCCGGCAGCGACGGTTGCGCGCGGACGCCCGGCGCAACCGTGAGCGGCTTCTGGCCGCCGCCCGCGACGCCTTCGTGGCGCACGGCGCCGACGCGCCCCTCGACGACGTCGCCAGGCGGGCAGGAGTGGGCATCGCCACCCTCTACCGGCACTTCCCCGACCGGCGGACGCTGCTGCGCGAGGTCGCGCTCGACCTCCTCGGCCGCTCCGCCGACGAGGCCGGCGCGGCGCTGGCCGAGGAGGCCGACGCCTTCGGGGCGCTCGCCCGCTACATGCACCGGGCGCTCGAGCTGCGCATCGCCGCGGTGCTGCCCGAGGTCGTCGGCCGGGTGCAGATGGACGACGAGGCGCTCCGCGCCGCCCGCCGCGCCTCGGTCGAGCGCATCGACCGGATCATCGCCACGGCCCACGGCGACGGTTCGCTCCGCCCCGACGTGGCATCCGGGGACGTCGGCCTGCTGCTGGTGCGGCTGACCAGGCCGTTGCCCGGCGCCTTCCCGGCCGAGGTCGACAACCGGCTGGCCCACCGGCACCTGGACGTGCTCCTCGACGGGCTGCGGTCGGCCGCTCATCGCGGCGCGCCGCTCCCCGACCCGGCGATGACTTTCGACGACCTGGCGAACATGTCCGCCCAACCGCCCCAACCGACCGGCTCCCAACCATCTGGCGACGCTAGGAAGGAGCAACCATGAGCACCACAGCCAAGCAACCACAGCCGCCGTTCGCCGGCAAGGTCGCCCTGGTCGCCGGCGCCAGCCGCGGCATCGGCGCGGTCACCGCGCGCGCGTTCGCGCAGGCCGGCGCTGCCGTGGTCGTCGCCGCCCGCGACGAGGCGGCGCTGAAGGAGGTCGCCGACGGCATCCGCGCCGAGGGCGGCCAGGCGCTGGCGGTGCAGACCGACGTCGGCGACGCCGCCTCGGCGGAGCACCTCGTCGCCCAGGCGGTCAGCACCTTCGGCCGCCTGGACGCGGCCTTCAACAACGCCACCGACGGCCCCATGCCGGCACCGCTCGCCGAGATCGACCCGGAGGGCTTCGACCGTGCCATCCGCACCAACGTCCGCGGCACGTTCCTGGGCATGAAGTACCAGATCCCGGCGATGCTGCGCTCGGGCGGCGGCGCGATCGTGAACATGGCCTCTGTCGGCGGGGTCCAGGCCGCCGCCAACCTTGCCGGCTACGTCGCCGGCAAGGCCGGCATCATCGGGCTGACCAAGGTCGCGGCGCTGGACTACGCCGACCAGGGCATCCGCGTGAACGTGGTTGCCCCTGGGCCGATCCTCACCTACCACCTGGAGCGCGCCGGCGAGGAGGCGCAGCGCCAGGCCGGCCTGTCGACGCCGATGCGGCGCGTCGGCCAGTCCGAGGAGGTCGCCGCGGCCGTCGTCTGGCTCTGCTCGGACCAGGCCTCGTTCATCACCGGCGTCACGCTGCCGATCGACGGCGGCCAGACCGCCGGCTTCAAGCCGCGGCAGATGTACCGCCAGGGCCGGCCCATGGAGGCGGACGAGCCCTGAGGCGCCGCCTGGTGCGGTGACGCCACGCGGCAGCCATCCGCCAGACGGCAAGGTGCCCGGGGACCGGCGTCCCCGGGCACCGACGCCTCGGACCGCCTGCCTCAGCCGCCGGTCCCGTTGGGGCTGGCGGCGCCGGCGTCCTGGACCAGGGCCGCCCACACCTCGCCGAGCCGGACGGCGAGCTGCTCGTGCTCTGCCGTCGGCTGGTACCACTCCACCGCGGGGGCGTCGGGGAACTCGCCGCGCAGGTACATGGGCAGCGACCAGGTCAGCGGTAGCTCCCAGCCGACCCCGACGCCCAGGATGGCGTCGGACACGCCGTCCGGAGCGGTCTCGCAGACGGAGGCGTGCTCCAGCTCGAGCACGGTGTCGCCGCCGTCGCCGGAGGACAGGCGCAGCTCCACCTCGTCGGCCGGCCGGTCCCCGTACACCCAGGTGAGCGTGAGCAGGCGGGGTGGCTCGCAGCGCAGGATCTCGCCGCTGGCGTTGCCCTGGAGGCTGAAGCTGCCGCCGACGCGGAGGTCGCCGCTGACGGGGAGCAGCCAGCGGTCGATCCGCTTGGGGTTGGTGCAGGCGTCCCAGACGTCCTCGACGGGCGCGTCGTAGCGCCGCCGGATCAGCGCGCTGCGGGCCTCGCCCGCCCCGATGCGCCGGTGGCCGACCTCGCGGTGGGTCTCGGTGGTGTCGCTCATGCGTCCTCCCTGTCGTTGCCGTTCGGCGCGCCGTCCTGGGCACGGCGCTCGCGCTTGCCCCGCGCGATCTCGGTGGCGAGGGCGTCCAGGTGGGGAGCCCAGAAGCGGCGGAAGCTCTGCAGCCACAGGTCGACCTCCCTGAAGGGCGCCGGGTCGACGGCGTACAGGCGGCGGGCGCCCTGTGCCCGCACGGTCGTGAAGCCGTTCTCCCGCAGCACGCGCAGGTGCTGCGAGACTGCCGGCTGGGAGATCCCGAACTCCTCCTGGACCACGGCGCTGACCTCCCCGGCGGCCCGTTCGCCTTGGGCGAGGAGCTCCATGATGCGGCGGCGTACCGGCTCGCCGAGAACGTCAAGCGCGTGCATGAGCCGAAGACTATCAGCCTCAACTTATATAAGTCAAGGCTGATAATTCGCATCTCGCGTCCCGCCCCTTCTCGCCGCTGGCCGCGTGGCAGATGATTGCCGCCCAGGTCCGTGGACGGAGGGGGCGTAGATGGCCACGCGCGAGGTTCGGGTCAACTGGTCCAAGACACTGGCCGAGGAGCCGGCAACGGGGCACAACCGCTGGCACCCGGAGATCCCGCCCGCGGTCTCGTGCGACCCCGGGGACGAGGTGGTCCTGGCCACCCGGGACGCCTTCGACGGTCAGATGGGACCGTCGGCGACCCTGGAGACGGTGGCCGCGCCGAACCTCAACGTGGTCCACCCGCTCACCGGGCCGGTCTACGTGAACGGGGCGGAGCCGGGGGACCTGCTCGAGGTCGAGGTGCTCGAGGTCGAGCCCGACCGCTACGGCTACACCGTGCAGGTGCCCGGCTTCGGCTTCCTGCGCGATGAGTTCCCCGACCCGTTCATGGTGCGCTGGCGCAACGCCGACGGCTGGGCGACCTCGGACGACCTTCCCGGGGTCCGCATCCCCGGCGCGCGCCGTTCATGGGCACCATCGGGCTGGCCCCCGACCGGCGCCTGCTGCAGGCGACAACCGCCCGCGAGCAGGCGGCCCTGGACCGCGGCGGCTTCGTGCTCCCTCCGGACCCGACCGACGCGGTCCCGGCGGACCCCGCCATCGCCGGCGAGGCGCTGCGCACCATCCCGCCGAGGGAGACCGCCGGCAACGTCGACATCAAGCAGCTCAGCGCCGGCGCCCGGCTGCTGATCCCGGTCTACGCCGCGGGCGGGCTGTTCTCGGCCGGCGACGCCCACTTCGCCCAGGGCGACTGCGAGACCTGCGGGACCGCCATCGAGATGCGCGCCACGCTGCACGTGCGCTTCGCCGTCCACAAGGGCTTGGCTGCCGCCCGCGGCATCCGCGACCTACAGTTCGCCAGGGACGACTACGTGGTACCGCCCGAGTTCGCCGCGCCGCGCCGGTTCTTCGCGACCACCGGCCTGTCGGTGACCCGGGAGGGGGAGAACCGCTCGGAGGACCTGACGCTGGCCGCCCGCAACGCCCTGCTCAACATGATCGACCACCTCGGCGAGCACGGCGGCTGGACGCGACAGCAGGCCTACGCGATCTGCAGCGTCGCGGTCGACCTCAAGGTCAGCGAGCTGGTCGACGTGCCCAACTTCGTGGTCTCGGCCTTCCTGCCGCTGGACATCTTCACCTGACGCCCCGGACGCCGGCGACCCCCGCACTCCGTGGCGTTGGAGTGCGGGGGTCGCGGGGTCGCCAGACGGACGGGGGCTCGGGGTCGACGGTTCGGGGTCAGGGAAGCGGGGCCCGCTGCGGCCCGGTGGGACGGCGCTCATCGCGCCCACATGGACCTGAGCCGGGCGCGCCGCTGCTTGCGGGAGGCCAGCTCGCCGGCTTCGGCCAGCCGCAGGGCGTGCCGGTGACGGCCCTCGGCCCGCTGCGACCGGGCGGTCAGCTCGCGCTGGCGGAGCTGCGACAGCTCATCCTCGAGTAGGTACACGGTGTCTCTCACCTCCTTCCCGTTTGCCGCCGATGGGCCATGGTCGGCCCGCGGGAGCCGCGGCCTGCGCGACCGGTTCGCCCGGTCAGCAGGCCTCGGCCTCCTCGACGTCGATCGGCAGGGGCGGCCGCGGGTGCTTGCGGGGACGCCCACGTGCGCGCTTGTACGGCACCGGGCGGCCCTCGACGAAGACCTCGCCGCCCCAGACGCCCCAGGGCTCCCTGCGCTCCTTGGCGCCGGCCAGGCAGGGCGCCCGTAGAGGACAGGGACGGCACAGCACCTTTGCCTTCTCCAGCTCGCGAGGCGACTCGGAGAAGTACAGCTCTGGCCCTGCCGCCTCGCATGGCAGTGCTCGCCCAGAGGGCGGCAAGAGCTCCAGCGTCTGCATGTCCGGTGGCTCCTTGTCTCGGTCGCTTCTGGCGGTGGTGGTGCAAACGAAAGGCCGTGGGGGTCGCCCACGGCCTTCGCGGTATTCCCGGAGGGGGTCTCTGGCCCGCTCCGGGGGAGGTCCGCTACCCGGATGCCTCCCTGTGCTGCTTGGCCGCGAAGGCCGGGATGTTGCTGGGCGGCTGCTTACGGAAACCGTGATCCGCCGCGGTGACCGCAAGCTGACCGCTCGGACCGGCGACGCCCATGACCGTCCACGGGCGCGCGCCTGCCTGGGCAGACTGGGATCCGATGCGGATCCCGCCCAGGCGCGTGTTCCCGTAGGTACTGGTCACGAGGGGCACCTCCAGTCGTCGCGGTCCAAGAACGTTGGACCGCCGGGCGGCTTGGCGCCGTCCGGCCTCGCCACCTTGACAGAGGGCCCAGGGCGGGTCAAGGGAATATCCAGTGAACGTTCGCGCGGGTCGGACGGATACCATTCCCGCGTGCCCGCTCCCTCCACGCCCGCATCGGGCCAGCCGCCGTGGCGGCGGACGGCCGCCGTCGGCGTGGCCGGGTTCGCCCTCGGCTGCCTGTTCCTGCTGCTGCAGTTCGTCCGGCTCGACGCCGTCTCCTTGCGACCGGCGAGCCTCGACGCCACCGCGCCGTTCCAGGTCGGCACGGGCTGGCGGCTGGACGAGACGCTCGCCGCCCGCGGCATCCCGGCGCGGATCACCCCCGGTCACGGCTACGACGGCCAGTGGTTCCTCGGGCTGGCCTACGACCCGTTGCTGCATGACCGGCTCGCCAGCGGCTTCGACATGCCCCGCTACCGGGCCGGGCGGCCGCTGCAGGCGATGGCCGGCTGGCTGCTCGCCGCCGGCCGCACGCCCGCCATCCCCGCCGCGCTGCTCCTGGTGGGACCGCTCGCGCTCGCCCTCGGCGCCGCGGCGAGCGGCCGCCTGCTCGCCGCCTTCCGCCGCTCGCGCTGGTGGGGGCTTGGCTTCGCGCTGGTCCCCGGCGTGGCGGTTGGGGTGATATTCGGCACCGCCGAGCCGCTGGGACTGGCGCTCGCGCTCCTCGGCCTGAGCCTGGCGCTGGACGGCCGCCTGCCCGCTGCCGGGGCGGCCTTCGCCGGCGCCGGCCTGACCAAGGAGTCGTACCTGGTGTTCGCGGGCGCCGCCGCGCTGTGGCTGCTGTGGTCCCGGCGGCCGCTGCGGCAGGGGCTCGCCGGCGCGGCGCTGCTGCTCGGGCCGGGCGTCGCCGCCCTCGGCCTGTGGTGGGCGTACGTGGCGCGGATGATCCCGGGCAGCGCGGCGGACGCCAACGCGGCCGAGGCGGTCGGGCCGCCGCTGGCCGGCTGGGAGGCCACGCTGCGGCTGGCCGCACGGGGCGGCTACGTGCCCGACTTCCCGGTGGGGCCGTTCGGGGTGGTCATCCTGGCCGGCTCGCTCGCCCTGGCGCTCGCCGGCGTGGCGCTGGGCCTGCGCCGCCGCGGGCCGCTCGACCAGACGGGCCTGTGGCTCGGCCTCTACGGGCTGGTGCTCTCCGCCGCCTTGCTCGGCCACTTCCTCTCGGCCATGCGGGCGCTGGCGCCGACGGTGCTGGCCACCGGCATGGCCCTCGGTGCCGCGCTACCCGCCGGACGCCTCGCGCCCGCCACCAGGGGCGGGCGCGAGGCAGAGGTCGAGGCCGGAGCTACAGGATCCTGACCGAGTAGCGGCCGGTCTGGTAGAGGTTGCCTGCCGGGTCGATGATCTCCATGCGCCAGGCGAAGGTCCCGCGCAGCTGCGTGCCGGCGAGGGTCTTGCCGTTCCAGGAGACCCGCTGCCGCCCAGCCGCCAGGAAGCCGGTGGTGATCGTCCGCACCAGCGTGGTGGTGCCCGACTTGTAGACCAGCACGCGCAGGCGCGAGCGCTCGTTGGAGTTGATCGCGAAGGTGGTGGTGTCGCGGTCCCCGTCCTTGGGCACCGGCTCGAACGGGTTGGGCGCGACCACCAGGTTGCCGACCACCGGCCGCGCGCGGTCGAGGATGAGCGGGAAGACGCGCAGCAGCTTGCGGCCGCCGACGCCGCCCTGGGCGTAGAGCACCCGCAGGGCGTAGGTCCCGTCGGGCTGGACGGCGCTGCTGTCGTTGGTGCCGTTCCAGGTCTTCGCGCCGGCACCGGAGAACACCCGGATGCCGGAGAAGCTCCTGGTCACGTACGAGGTGATGGTGCGGCCGCTGAGCGCGCCGGCGGTCCAGGCGCAGAGGTCCTGGCGGCCGTCGCCGTTGGGGCTGCAGGCCGCGACCCCGACCGAGATCGGCAGGGCGGAGCTGCCGCTCGCCGCCCAGGTGAGGTGGTAGGGGTTCTGCTCGTTGGCGCTGACGGTGAACACGTCGACCAGGTAGGTGCCGCTCACCGGGGCACGGTAGTGCAGCGAGGACGGGCAGTCCGGCGAGGGGTCGGCGTCGGTGCATGCCACCACCTGGTCGAACTGGCTCAGCACGTCGGTGGTCCCCGGCGCGTACAGCAGCGCGACCGGGAGGTCGGCACCGGACGGGCGGAAGATGCCGCTGTCGAGGGTGTCGCCGGCGCTGAGGAAGACGGCGTAGACGTCGTCGGCGTCGTCGTCGGCCGACTGGCTGCCGACCAGCGTCCCCGCCTGGGTCCAGGCGGCGTCGCCGCTGCCCGAGAGGGGCACGCCGGGCGCCTGGTCGTTGGCGCGCAGCACGCGCACGGGCATGGAGTCGCTCTCGCTGGAGCCGTCGACCGAGGCGGCGCCGACGCGGGTGCCGTCGCGGGCCAGGGTCTGCACGCCGGAGCTGGCCTTGAACACACCCGTGGCGACGGAGGCGAAGGGCCGGGTCGCCACCAGCGGGTTGCTATCGACGGTGAAGCTGGCGCTGACACCTGGCGCGGCGCCGAGCGAGCCGTCGGTCTTCAGGGCGTAGGCGTCGAAGGTGGTGGTGGGGTTGGGGAGCTGGCCGGAGGTGGAGTAGATGGCAGGGCCGGGGTCGGGGCCGGAGCTGTCGAGCACCAGGTAGGCGCCGCCGTCGTGGCTGGCCACGTAGCCGCTGGCGCTGGCGATGCCGTGCCCGAACTTCTTGACGTCCTGCCCGCCCGAGCCGGCGGTGGCGGTGCCCTCGACGGCGAGCTTGGCGCGGAGCTGGCGGTCGCTGCCGGTGGTCGGCCGCAGGGCGATCACGCCGGCGACGATCGGCGAGGCGAACGAGGTCCCGTCGACCAGCGAGATGCCGCCTGCCGGGGTGATGGCGGGGACCTGGAGCCCAGGGGCGGCCACGTCGACCTTGCCGTAGGAGGAGAAGAAGGCGACCGTGCGGTTCTCGGCGCTGGCGCCGACCGAGAGCACGCCGGGGTAGGCGGCCGGGTAGGAGGGGTAGTAGTTGCCGTCGTTGCCGGCGGCGGCGACGATCGTCTTGCCGGCGGCCAGGGCGCCGGCGATCGCGTTCTCCTCCCCCGTCGAGGACTCGAGGCCGCCGAGGCTCATGTTGACCACGTCGATGCTGGCGTCGCCGGCGATCACGTTGAGCGCGGAGATCAGGGCGGAGATGGGCAGGCCGCCGCTCGGGTCGTCGACCTTGAACGCCTTGATGTCGGCCTCGGGCGCCACGCCGGTGATGCCGTCGGCGTCGTCCTCCGCCGCGACCAGGCTGGCCACCTCGGTGCCGTGGGAGAAGGTGACCGGGTCGGGCGAGCCGCCGTCCACCACGCAGGTCGGGTTGCAGGTCCAGCGGCCGGTCACCCGTGAGCCGAGCTCGGAGATGGGTGCCACGCCGGTGTCGACCACGGCCACGGTGCTGCCGGCGCCCTTGCGGCCCCCAGTGTGTACCGGGAAGGCGTTCACGCCCGCGGTGTCCAGGTACCAGCAGAGGCTCGGGTCGCAGGCGTTGGTGTGCCTGATCCAGTCGGGCTCGGCGAACGCGACGCCGGGCCGGGCGGCGAGGCGGCCGGCCACGGCCGGCACGTCGGCGCCGCTGGACACCAGGGCGAGCTGGCCGTGGCCGACGGCGGCGCCGGCCTTGGCGCCGACGGCGCGCAGCGCGGCGCTGCGGGTCGCGCTGCTGGCGCCGGCGCGGAAGCCGACCAGCAGGCGTCCCCGGACGAAGTCACGCCCGGCGACGGGGTTGCCGGCCTTCGCCGGGCGGGCGGCCGGCGTCGGCCGCGCCCTGGTGCTGGCCGCGGCCAGCGCCGCGCCGCGCTGAGAGCGCTTTCCCGGCGCGGCCAGGGCGACGGAGCCGGCCACCACGAGGGCGACGAGCAGCACGGCGGCGAGCAGGAAGCGGAGCGGCGTTCGCATGACGGACCATCCTCGGGCGTCCATGCCAGGCCCCCCCTGGGCCGGCTGCGCCGGGTATCTTCGGCGGCCGGTACCGCGAACTCAAGGAAGTCCGGGCGAATGGTGCCGTTTCGTTACCCTTGGTTACACCTGTTGGACCGTGCCGCTCGGCCCGGCCACCGGCTCCGCTCGCTCAGTAGGTCGGGATGCTCGGGTCGACCGTGCGGGCGTAGGCGTTGATGCCGCCGCCGAGGTGCCTGGCGGTGGAGAAGCCCGACTGCCTGAGCAGGGCGAGCGCCTCCGCCGAGCGGCCGCCGACCTTGCAGTAGACGACGATCGGCTCGGTCTGGGGCAGCTCGCTGAGCCGGCCGGGCAGCTCCCCGAGGGGGATCAGCTCGGCCCCCGGCAGGCGGTTGATCCGCCACTCGGCCGGCTCGCGCACGTCCAGCAGCTTGACCCGCCTGCCGTCGTCGAGGATCACCTTGAGCTCGGCCGGGGTGATGGTGGCGCCGAGCGCCGCCAGCTCCGCCTCGTCCGAGACCACGCCGCAGAAGTCCTCGTAGTCGATCAGCTCGGTGACCGTCGGGTGCTCGCCGCAGACCGCGCAGTCCGGGTCCTTGCGCACCCGGATGTCCTTGAAGGACAGCTCCAGCGCGTCGTAGATGACCAGCCGGCCGACCAGCGGCTCGCCGATGCCGGCGATCAGCTTGACGGCCTCGTTGGCCTGGATCGAGCCGACCGTGGCGCAGAGCACGCCGAGCACGCCGCCCTCGGCGCAGGAGGGCACCATCCCTGGCGGCGGCGGCTCGGGGTAGAGGCAGCGGTAGCAGGGGCCGTGCTCGGCCCAGAACACGCTGGCCTGGCCGTCGAAGCGGTAGATCGAGCCCCAGACGTAGGGCTTGCCCTCCAGCACGCAGGCGTCGTTGACCAGGTAGCGGGTGGGGAAGTTGTCGGAGCCGTCCACCACCAGGTCGTAGCCGCGGATCAGCTCGCGAGCGTTCTCCGAGGTCAGCCGCGTGTCGTGGAGGGTCACGCGCACCAACGGGTTGATCTCGGCGATCGCCTCGCGCGCGCTCTCGAGCTTGGGGCGGCCGATGTCCGAGGTGCCGTGGATCACCTGGCGCTGCAGGTTGGACGCGTCGACCACGTCGAAGTCGACCAGGCCGAGGTGGCCGACGCCGGCGGCGGCCAGGTACATGGCGTTGGGCGAGCCGAGGCCGCCGGCGCCGATCAGCAGGACGCTGGCGTTCTTGAGCCGCAGCTGCCCGTCCATGGCCAGGTCGGGGATGATCAGGTGGCGCGAGTAGCGGGCGATCTCCTCGCGGGACAGCTCGCCTGCCGGCTCGGTCAGTGCGGGAAGCGTCATCGTGGCGTCGTCCTCCACGCTCAGATCGCGAAGCCCATGGCCCGCAGGGCCAGCTTGCCGTCCTCGGTGAGGCGCTCCGGACCCCACGGCGGCGACCACACCCAGTTGATCTCCACCTCCTGGATGCCGTCCATGCCGACCAGCGCGGCGTTGGTGGCACCCTCGATCATGTCCGTCAGCGGGCAGGCGACCGTGGTGAGGGTCATGTCGAGCACGACCTTCTCGCCGTCCTCCTCCTGCCGCACGCCGTAGACGAGGCCGAGGTCGACCACGTTGACCCCCAGCTCGGGGTCCTCGACCTGCTTCATGGCCTCGAGGACCTTCTCCTCGGCCACCATCACGATCCCTCCCGCTTCCTTTGTCGACCGGGGGGCTACCGCTTCGCTACTCGAGCCCCCCGGACCCCCTGCATCATTCCGTCGCTCCGTGGACGGTCTCGCCGCTCTCCTGGCCGGCCAGTGCCCGCGCGGCCGCGTCCTTGAACGCCATCCAGCCGAGCAGCGCGCACTTGACCCGCACCGGGTACCTGGCCACCCCGGCGAAGGCGATGCCGTCGCCGAGCACCTCCTCGTCCGCCTCGCCCTCGCCGTGCATCAGCCGGCGGAACGCCTCGCCGACCTCGAGGGCCTGCGGCACCGTCCGGTCGAGCACCAGCTCGCTCATGACCGAGGCGGAGGCCTGCGAGATCGAGCAGCCCCTGCCGTCGACCGCGATGGCGGCGACGCGCTCGCCCTCGAGGCGCACGCCCACGGTCAGCTCGTCGCCGCAGACCGGGTTGTAGTGGCGCGCCTCGACGTGGCCGTCGTCGAGCTGGCCCGGGTGCCTGGGCTTGCGGTAGTGGTCCAGGATGATCTCCTGGTAGAGGTCTTCCAGGCCCAAGGTCACCTCCTCGCGTGCTTGCCTGCTCAGCCGAACAGCTTCCTGACCTTGCCGAGCGTACCGACCAGGGCGTCCACCTCGCCGCTGGTCGAGTAGACGTAGAACGAGGCCCGGGTGGTGGCGGCCAGGCCGAACCGCGTCATCAGCGGCTTGGCGCAGTGGTGGCCGGCCCGGACCGCGATCCCGTCGGCGTCGAGCACCTGCGCGACGTCGTGCGGATGGACGCCATCGAGTACGAACGACACCGCGCCCCCGCGTTGTTCCGTCGCGGGCGGGCCGAGCACGCGCAGGCCGTCGACCTCGGCGAGCCGCTCCAGCGCGTAGCCGGTGATCGCCTGCTCGTGGGCGCGGACGGCGTCCATGCCCAGGTCGCTGAGGTAGTCGACGGCCGCGCCGAGGCCGATCGCCTCGGCCACGTTGGGCGTGCCCGCCTCGAAGCGCCAGGGGATGTCGTTCCAGGTCGACGACTGGATGGAGACGTCGCGGATCATCTCGCCGCCGCCGAGGAACGGCTCCATCCCGTCGAGCAGCTCCTCGCGGGCGGCGAGCACGCCGACGCCCATGGGGCCGAGCATCTTGTGGCCGGTGAAGGCGAGGAAGTCCACGCCGAGGCCGTCGAGGGTGACGCCGACGTGGGGCACGGCCTGGGAGGCGTCGGCCAGCACCAGCGCGCCGGCCGCGTGGGCCCTGGCGACCACCTCGGGCAGCGGGTTGACGGTGCCGAGCACGTTGGACATGGCCGAGACGGCGACCAGCCGGGTCCGCTCGGTCAGCAGGCCGTCGAGGGCGTCGAGGTCGAGCGTGTAGGCGTCGGTCACCGGGATCGCCTCGAGGCGCGCGCCGGTCAGCTTGGCGACGAGCTGCCACGGCACCAGGTTGGCGTGGTGCTCCATCTCGCTGACCAGCAGCTCGTCGCCCTGGCGCAGGTTGCGCAGGCCCCAGCCCCAGGCGACCAGGTTGATCGCCTCGGTGGCGTTCTTGGTGAACACCGTGGCCCGCTCGCTCGCGCCGACGAAGCGGGCGACCTTGCCGCGGGCCTGCTCGAACATGCGGGTGGCCTCTTCGGCAAGGGTGTGGACGCCGCGGTGCACGTTGGCGTTGTGCCTGGTGTAGTACTCGTCCATGGCGTCGAGCACGGCGCGGGGCTTCTGGCTGGTGGCGGCCGAGTCCAGGTACACCAGCGGGTGGCCGTTGACCTCGCGCTCGAGGATGGGGAAGTCGGGCCGCACCCTGGTGGCCAGGTCGTCGAGTGCCACGGCCGTGCCCGCGGTGGCCCGCTGGCCGGTCGTGGTGCGGATCGTGGTGCTCATCGTTGGCGCTTGCCTCCTCGGGCCGCGCGTGCCGGGCGGTGGCTGGGGTCAGGCGACGGGCGTGGTGCGGAGCCGTTCGTAGCCGTGCTCCTCCAGCTCGTCGGCCAGCTCCCGCCCACCGGTCTGCGCGATCCGCCCGCCGAGCATGACGTGGACGACGTCGGGGGCGATGTAGCGAAGGATCCGGGTGTAGTGGGTGATCAGCAGCACGCCCAGGTCCGGCCCGCGCATCCGGTTGACGCCCTCGCTGACCACCTTGAGCGCGTCGATGTCCAGGCCGGAGTCGGTCTCGTCGAGGATCGCCAGGGTGGGACGCAGCAGGGCCATCTGCAGGATCTCGTGGCGCTTCTTCTCCCCGCCCGAGAAGCCCTCGTTGAGGCTGCGCTCGGCGAACCTCGGGTCCATGTCGAGCAGCTTCATCTGCTCGCGCAGCTCGCGCGCGAACTCGCGCACCGGCACGTCGGAGTCGCGGACCGAGTTGAGGGCGGTGCGCAGGAAGTTGGTCACCGAGACGCCGGGGACCTCGACCGGGTACTGCATCGCCAGGAACATGCCGAGCCGCGCGCGCTCGTCGGGGGTGAGGGAGAGCACGTCCTCGCCCTTGAAGCTGGCCCGGCCCCCGGTGACCTTGTAGCGGGGGTGGCCGGCGAGGGCGTAGGCGAGGGTCGACTTGCCCGACCCGTTCGGCCCCATGAGGGCGTGGACCTTGCCCTGCTCGACCACCAGGTCGACGCCGTGGAGGATCTCCTTGTCCCCCACGCTGACGTGGAGGTCCTCGATCACCAGCTTGGCATTGCTCATCAGCGGTCGTCAGCTCCTATGCTCATTTCTGGACGTTCGAGTCGGTCATCTGCGCGGCCAGCTCGGCCCACTCCTCGGGCAGGTCGACGAGCACGTCGTCGCCGTCCACGCGGACTGCGAAGACCCGCACCGGGCTCACCGCCGGGGGCACGTCGGGGTGCCCGGTGACCAGGTCGAAGCGGCTGCCGTGGAGGGCGCACTCGATCTGGCGGTCCTCCACCCAGCCCTCGGACAGCGGGTACTCCTCGTGGCTGCAGCAGTCCTCGACGGCGTACACCGCCTCGTCCGAGCGGACCAGGGCGACCGCCTCGTCGTCGGAGAGCTCCACGCGGTTCCCCGCGCCGGCCTCCAGCTCGGAGAGGGCCGCCAGCCGCACCCAGGCCATCAGCCCTCACCCGCCCCGGCCGCCGCGGCGCCCTGGCTCCCCGGGATCGACCCGGCGGCCACGGGCTCGCCGCTCGGCTCCTCGTCGGCGAGCTTGGCGAGCTCGGCCTCCAGGGCCTCCTCGAGGCGGCGGCGCACGGCGGGCACGGTCGCCTGGGCGAGGATCTCCTCGAAGAAGCCGAACACCACCAGGCGGCGCGCCTCGGTCCGCGGGATGCCGCGGGACTGCAGGTAGAACAGGTGCAGGTCGTCGACCCGGCCGGTGGCGGCGGCGTGGGCACAGCGCACGTCGGAGTTCTCGATCTCCAGGAACGGGATCGCCTCGGCGTGGGCGTGCTTGGAGAGGACCAGGTTGCGCATGGTCTGCCCGGCGTCGCTACCGCGCGCGCCCGGGTAGATGAGGATGTTGCCGTAGAAGATGTTGCGCGACCCGCCCAGCAGCCCGCCCTTGTAGAGGAGCTGGGAACGGGCGTGCGGCTCGACGTGGTGGGTGGTGGCGCGGTGCTCGAAGCGCTGCCCCGAGTCGGCGAAGGCGGCGCCGAGGAAGTCGGCCTCGGCGCCCTCGTACAGCCTGGTCTCGGGCGAGATGCGCACGGTGCCGCCGCCGAGGGTGACCACGAAGGAGCGGAACTTGGCCTGGCGGGCGACCTCGGTGCGCAGCACGCCGAAGTGGTTGACCTCCTCGCTGCCCCACTCCTGCAGGTTGAGGAGCTGCACCGAGGCGTTCGGGCCGACCAGCAGCTCGGTGACGCCGTGGTGGAAGGCGCGCCCGCCGATGGCGTCCGGGGACTCGTGCTGCTGCACGAAGGTGAGCGCGGCGCCCTCCCCCACCACCACCAGGGTGTGCGCGAAGGTGGCGCCGGGAGCGGTGCGCCGGTACAGCGCGCCGAGCGGCACGGCCAGCTCGACCCCTGGCGGCACGTAGAGGAACGCCCCGGCGGTCACGCAGGCGGCGTGCAGGGCGAGGAACCAGTCCTCCTCGAACGGCGCCGCCGAGGTCATGAAGCGCGGCTCGACCAGCTCGGGATGCTCCCTGGCGGCGGTCACGAAGTCGGTCAGCACCACCCCCCTGGCCGCCAGGTCGGCGTCGAGGCTCGCCCCGGTGGCGGCGCCGTCCACGACGGTGACCAGCCCGCCCGCCTCCAGCTCCAGGTCGGAGCTGGGCCGCTGCAGCGAGCCAGCCTCGGCGTGCTCGCCGGCCCCGGCGCCGGCGAACACGCTCGCCCCGTCGTCACGCGCCTGCCCACCGGTCCGGAGGATGCGATGGCGGTCGAGCCCGGCCCGCTTCGGGTCGGTGAACCGCCACGCCTCCTCACGGGGGCCCGGCCGCTCCAGCTTGTCCAGAGCGGCAAGGGCGGCGAGCCGGCGGGCACGCAGCCACTCGGGGTCCCCGAGCGCCTCCGACCAGGCGGCCAGGTTCGCCTGGTCGAGATCCTTCAAGCTCAGGGTCTCGATGGTGGTCGCGGTCACGGCTAGCCGACCGCCCCTTCCATCTGCAGGGAGATCAGGCGGTTGAGCTCGAGCGCGTACTCCATCGGCAGCTCCTTGGAGATCGGCTCGATGAAGCCGCGCACGATCATGGCCGTCGCCTCCGCCTCGGACAGGCCTCGGGAGCGGAGGTAGAAGAGCTGGTCGTCGCCGATCTTGGAGACCGTCGCCTCGTGGCCGAGGGTGACGTCCTCCTCCTTGATGTCCATGTACGGGTAGGTGTCCGAGCGCGACGTCTCGTCGAGCAGGAGCGCGTCGCAGCGCACGTTGGCCTTCACCCCAGGCGCCTGCTCCTCGACCTTGATCAGGCCGCGGTAGGAGGTGCGCCCGCCGTCGCGGGAGATCGACTTGGAGACGATCTGGCCGGTGGTGTTGGGCGCGGCGAAGGTCAGCTTGGCGCCGGCGTCCTGGTGCTGGCCGTCGCCGGCGAAGGCGACCGAGAGGATCTCGCCGTGGGCGTGCTCGCCGAGCAGCAGGACGGCCGGGTACTTCATGGTCAGCTTCGAGCCGATGTTGCCGTCGATCCACTCCATGGTCGCGCCCTCGTAGGCCGCGGCCCGCTTGGTCACCAGGTTGTAGACGTTGTTGGACCAGTTCTGGATGGTGGTGTAGCGCACCTTGGCGTGCGGCTTGACGATGATCTCGACCACCGCCGAGTGCAGCGAGTCCGAGGAGTAGATGGGCGCGGTGCAGCCCTCCACGTAGTGCACGCTCGACCCGGGCTCGGCGATGATCAGGGTGCGCTCGAACTGGCCCATGTTCTGGGAGTTGATGCGGAAGTAGGCCTGCAACGGGATCTCCACGTGGACGCCCTCCGGGATCCAGATGAAGGACCCGCCGGACCAGACGGCCGAGTTGAGGGCGGAGAACTTGTTGTCGTTGGCCGGGATCACCGTGGCCCAGTGCTCGCGGAACAGCTCCTCGTGCTCGCGCAGGGCGGCGTCGGTGTCGAGGAACAGGACGCCCTGGGCCTCCAGGTCCTCGCGCACCTTGTGGTAGACGACCTCGGACTCGTACTGGGCGGCAACGCCGGCGATCAGGCGCTGCTTCTCCGCCTCGGGGATGCCGAGCCGGTCGTAGGTGTTCCTGATGTCGGCGGGCAGGTCCTCCCAGGACGCCGCCTGCTTCTCGGTGGCGCGCAGGAAGTAGAAGATGTTGTCGAAGTCGATGTCGCCAAGGTTGCCGCCCCACTGCGGCAGCGGCCGGCGGTAGAAGTAGTCGAGCGCCTTGTGGCGGTAGGTCCGCATCCACTCGGGCTCGTCCTTCATCCGCGAGATCTCCTCGACGACCTCGTGGGACAGGCCCCTCTTGGGCTTGAACACGGAGTGGACCGGGTCGTGCCAACCGAACTTGTACGCACCGAGGTCGACGTTCTCGGGCGCCGGGTTGATCCGCTCCGGACTCTCTTCGAGGTCGCGGGCTTCGGTGGCCATCAGGCTTGGCTCCTTGTCGCTGTGGAGGCTGGCGCGGCCGGGGCCGCGTCCAGGCTGGTCGTAGGTGTCATGGTGGGCTGGGCCGACCCGTCGATCTGGGTGACGCAGCGCACGCCGCCGCGGGCGATGGTCGCCTCACGCCTGACGGGCGCGCCGAGCAGCCGCTCGAACAGCTTGGTCTCGGAGGCGCACAGGTCGGGCAGCGCAGCGGCCAAGTGCTCGACGGTGCAGTTGTGCTGGCAGAGGCGCAGCCCATCAGGGGTCTGCTCCACCTCGGCCATGTACCCCTGCTGGGTGAGGACCTCGGCAAGGGCCGCGGCCCGCTCCTCCACGGTGGCGCCCTCCACCCGCGCGCCGAGGGTGGCCGCCAGGCTGTCGTTGCGCAGCGCCAGGAAGCGGCGGAAGGCGGCCGCGTCCTCACCCTTGAGGAAGGCGAGCGCCTCGCGGGCGATCTCGTCGTAGTGGCGCGGGAAGGTCTCCAGGCCGGCGTCGGTCAGCCGGTACACCGCGGTCGGGCGGCCCCGCCTCGGCTTCTCGGTCGAGGCGGTGGCCAGGCCGTCGCGCTCCAGCAGGACCAGGTGGCGCCGGACGCCCACGGTGGTCAGCCCGAGCAGGTCGGCGAGCTGGGACGCCGAAAGGCGGCCCCTGCGGCGCAGGTGCACCATGATCTGCTCCCGCGTGCCGCGGCGACTCAGGTCGTCGGCGTCGTGCTCGGCCGTCGACATCTGCGCATCCTTCCCTCGGCTGCCCCGCAGGTATGGCGACCCGCTGCTGTGGCGGCGACTCGCTCCCGTGGTGCCAGCTCCCTCGACTGCCCTACCGCCCACCCGGAACTCGAACCCCTGGTCCCGGCGTCGGTGGGTGATTTAGGAAACATAGATGCTTCCTTGATTGATCTTACGCAGCCCACCCGCCGCTGGCAAACGCCGTTGCCCGCGCCCCAGCGCGCCGACCAGGGAGTCTAGCGGCGGGGCGGAGCGAAGATCATGCGCCGGTGAGGCCCTGGCTGCAGAACTCGCAGTCGGAGCGGCCGCAGGCGCGCCGGTAGTCGCCGGCGGCGATGCTGGCGAGGGCCGCCTCGAGGAGGTTTCGCTGGCCGGCGAGCTCGGCGGGGCCGTACCAGCGGCCCTCCACGCGCGGGGCGTCGCCGCCCAGGTAGCAGTAGGAGGCGCGGGCGCCCTCCGCCGGCAGGCGGCCGAGCTCGTGCAGGGCGAGCGCGTACAGGCCGAGCTGGTCGAGGCGCTCGGGGGTGACGCCGGCGGGCCGGCCGGTCTTCCAGTCGACCAGCTCGACGGCGCCGCCGTCGTGGAAGATGGCGTCGATGCGGCCGCGAACCACCCAGGGGCCGAGGCGCAGGGCGACGCCGACCTCGGCCTCGGGGGCTGGCAGGTGGGCGAACCGGGTGGCGGCGAAGTTGCGCACCGCCCGCTCGACCACGCCGGGCTGCGCCGCGGTCCCGGACGGCTCGCCGCCGAGGTCGCCGACGTCGACCAGGTCGGGCAGGCCGCGCGCGCGCCGCTCGAGCAGCCGGTGGACGACGGTGCCGAGTCGCGCCGCCGGCCGCGGCGGCTCGGGCAGCGGCCGCACCACCGTCCAGTAGAACGCCTGCGGGCAGCGGTCGTAGGTGAGCACCTGGGTGACCGAGAGGATGCGGGGCGGCTCCGGCCGGGTCGGCCCGTCGTCGGCGCAGGCCCTCTCGACCAGGTGGCGCTGGGCGGCCAGGGCCGTCTGCAAGGCGTCGGCCTCGCCGGCGGGCACGCGGGCGGCCAGCGCGGCCGGGTCGTCCCTGGCCAGCTCGACCGCGCCGGCCCAGCCCTCGGGGAACAGCGGGTCGTCCGCGTCGGCCGGCCGCCTGGCCGGCGGCGGCCAGCTCACGCGGCCGCGGAGCCGCTCGGCCAGCGGGCTGGCGGCCGGCTCGTCGGCCCGGACCAGCACGTCGACCGCCGCGTGCTCGGCCGCCTCGCGCCAGAACGGGCCGGGGCCCTTCGGCGTCTTGTCGGCGCCCTGATACCACCACGCGGCGGTCAGCACCAGCAGCCGCTTTGCCCGGGTGCAGGCGACGTAGAACAGGCGTCGCTCGTCCTCGAGGGCGCGCTCGGCCAGGGCGGACTGGAAGGCGCGCGAGTTGCCGGCGAAGCGTGGCAGCTGGCCGGCGTCCTCGCGCAGCTCGTAGGGGAAGCCCTGGGCACGCCGGGGGTCGGCGACGCGCACGTCCGGGAAGATGCCGTGCTTGGGCGAGCCGTCCTCCCTGCTTCCCGTGGCCAGCCCGGCGACCACCACCATGGGGAACTCCAGCCCCTTGGCCATGTGCACGGTCATCAGCTTGACCGAGTCGGCCGGGGCCGGCTGGGTCGCCTCCACCGGCTCGACCGCCTCCTCGACCGCGTCCAGGTAGGCGAGGAACGCCGGCAGGGACGGGTCGCCCTCGACGGGCGCGAACGCGGCCACCCGGTCGAGGAAGGTGGCCAGGTTCTGGCGGGCCGAGACCGCTCGCCGGTCGCTCGACGCCTCCAGCTCGGCCCAGACGCCGGTGCGTTCGAGCACCGTCCGCAGTCCGGCCAGCTCGGCGGTGAACGCCTCCAGCCTGGCCAGCGCCTCGGCGTCGAGGCCCTCGACCTCGTGGAGGTGGTCGAGCGCCTCGGAGAGGGCGAAGGAGACGTCGCCCGGGTCGGGGTCCTCACCGGGCAGCCCCTCCTTGAGGCCGCGGTTGTGGCGGCTCGCCCAGCGGGCCAGCCGCACCAGGTGCCGGTAGCCGATGCGCCAGCGCGGGCCGAGCAGCACCCGGGTCAGGGCCACGTTGGCCCCGGGGTCGTCGACCACGCGCAGCATGCTGACCAGGTCGACGATCTCCGGCGTCTCCAGCAGGCCTGACAGGCCGACCACCTCGACCGGCACGTCGCGCTGCTCCAGCGCCTCTCGCAGGGGGCCGAGCAGCCGCTTGGAGCGCACCAGCACGGCGACGTCCCGCCAGGCCGGCCAGATCGGGTCGCCGCCCGCGAGGCCGGGCAGGCCCTCGGCGTGGGCGCCGGCAACCTGGTCGGCGACGAACGCGGCCTCGGCGTACTGGTCGGTGAGCAGGGCGGCGCGGACCGCCCCGTCGCCGTTGCCGGGCAGCGGCACCAGCGGCCGGCCACCGCGGCGCTCCTCGGGGACGGCCTCGATCACGGCGTTGGCCAGCTCGAGGATGCGACGGCCGGAGCGGAAGTTGGTCGAAAGGGGCAGCGGCGCGTCCCTTATAGAAGCGCTCGGTGGGCCGCCGCCGCTCTGTGCGCCGGCTTCCCTCGTCGCTCCTTCGTCGCTCCTCAGTCCAGCCGGCGCGCGGCGGTGGCCCACCTCGCTGCCGTTCCCGCCGGCGGGGAAGTGCTCGGCGAACGACAGCAGGTTGTACATGGTCGCGCCGCGGAAGGCGTAGATCGCCTGGCGGGCGTCGCCCACCGCCATCACCGAGCTGCCGTGCCGGCAGATGCACTGCATCAGCCGGCGCTGCGCGATGTTGGTGTCCTGGTACTCGTCCAGCAGCACGTGCGGGAAGCGGGCGCGCAGCGCCGCCGCGATCTCCGGCTGCCCCTCGACCAGCTCGACCGCCTTGGCCACCTGGTCGCCGAAGTCGAGGCGCCCACGATTGCGCTTCTCGGCGGCGTAGCGCTTGACCAGGCGGGCAAGCTCGATGCGCTCCCTGGCCGCCTGCACCTGCCAGTCGGGCATGCGCTCGCCGGCGTCGGCCCGCTCCTCGAGGCGCCGCGAGGCGGCCACCACCCGGTCCGGGGTGGTCAGGTGGTCGGCGCAGGCGGCCGCCAGCTCCAGGGTCTTGCGGATGATGGAGCCGGCGGAGCGCACGCGCAGGTGCTCGAAGCGCTCGCCGTCGAGGATGCCGAGCAGGATCTGGTACTGCTGCGCCTCGCTGAGCAGGTCGGCGTCCGGCTCCACCCCGACCCGGACGCCGTAGGCCTTGACCAGCTCGGCGGAGAAGGCGTGGTAGGTGTCGACGGTGATCTCCTCGCCGAGGCCGGACCGGCGCTCCGCCAGGGCGTCGCGGACCCGCTCCTCGAGCTCGCCCGCCGCCTTGTTGGTAAAGGTGAGGCCGAGCACCGCCGACGGCGGCACCCCGGCCTGCTCCACCAGGTAGACGATGCGGGCGGCCATCACCGCGGTCTTGCCCGAGCCGGCGCCGGCGATCACGTGCGCCGGGCCGAGCGGCGCGCTGATCGCCGCCCACTGCTCCGGCGTCGGCTCCTGGTCGCGCAGCGCGGCCCTGATGCCCTTGGACACCGCGCCGGGCAGGGTGAGGCTCACGAGCCCACCTCCGCAGGGTCGTCCACCGCCAGGCCGGCTGGCGGCGGGACCGGGGCGAGGAAGTCCTCGCCCTGCGGCCACATCGGGCAGATGGGCTTGAAGGCGCAGAAGCGACAGTCGGCGTGCGGGTCGGGGTCGAACGCCTCGTCGGCGGCGCCGTCGAGCAACGGCAGCAGGCGCTGCTCGACGCGGCGGTCATGGCCCGGCTCGGGGCGCTGGCCGACCCGGGCGAAGCGGCCCTGGCGAGCCCGTGCCGGGTAGACGAGTTGCATCTCGACCGGCGGGCCGAGCGCGGCCAGCGTCGGGTCCCGCAGCGCGGCCAGGTAGTAGATGGCGAGCTGCAGGGAGTTGGCGGCGTCGGTCTCGCTGGCGGGGATGCGGGCGGTCTTGTAGTCGAGCAGGGCGATGCCGTCGCCGGCCCGGTCGACCCGGTCGATGCGGCCACGCACCGTGTGCCTGCCGACCTCGATGGCGAAGTCGATCTCGAAGGCGAGCGCCTCGCGGGCCAGCCCGGCCTCGCCGTGGTGCCACAGCGCCAGCATCTCCATGCCGTCGCGCCAGTACTGGTAGGCGACCGCGCGCGAGGGAAACCAGGCCGGGTCGAAGCGCTCCCGGTAGGCCGCCTTGAGCGCCTCCGGCTCGGCGTCGATCTCGCCCTTGGCCGCCAGCTCGAAGATGGTGTGCATGAGCTTGCCGAAGGCCATCTGGTAGGAGGTGCGGTCGTCGAGCCCGGCCACGCTGCCGAAGAAGTAGCGCAGGTGGCACTCCTCGTAGGTGCCGATGCGGGAGTACGAGGTTCGCAGCCGCCCCTCGGCGGCGATCGGCTCCGGGTCGTCGGTCCAGTCCCGGCGCCACCACCAGCCGCTCGGGTCGACCCCGTGCGTGGCGGCCAGGGTGGTCGCCGCAGCCAGCCGCTCGGCGGCCGGGCGCTCGCGGTCGGCGAGGACCCGGCGCAGCGCGCCGGCCGCCTCCAGCGGCCCGAGTGGCGTCGGGTCGGGCGGGGAGGGCTCGTCGGGCAGGTCGAGGCCGAGCTCCAGCAGGAAGCGGGAGGGCTCGCCACGCCCCTCCACCCTCGACCAGGTGAACACCACGCGGTCGCGCGCCCGGCTGGCGGCGAGCACGAAGCGGCGCCGCTCGGCGTCGAGCACCGCGCGGGCGTGGGCGACCGGGTCGAGGTCGCCGTCCAGCCGCCAGGTCTCGAACAACCCCTCCGGCCAGGCGGTGCGGGGCAGCACCCCTTCGAGGGAGCCGGCCACCACCACCAGGTCGTACTCGCGCCCCTTGGCGGCGTTGACGCTGAGCAGCGCGACCGCGTCGCTGCCCGCCACGGCGGGGGGCAGCCACGGGTCGCCGGTGAAGTCCGCCCGCTCGACCACGTCGAGGTAGGTGCGCATGCTGGCGCCGGGGCGGCCGTCGACGAACAGCCCGAGGGCGCGGGAGAAGGCGGTCAGCGCGTCGAGCTGCCTGGCCGCCGAGGCGTCGGCGGGATCATCGGCCACCCGCCTGACCAGCCGGCGGAAGGCTGGCGCCCGCAGCCACACCTGCCAGAAGCACTGGTCGGCGTCCAGCTCGTCGACCCAGCCGGCGGAGGCCTCGACGAGCTGGTGCAGGGCGGCCACCCGGGAGGCGGCCGTCGCCGCGATCCCCAGGTCGTCCGGCTCAGCCGCCACGTGCTCGGCGAGGGGGCGGTCGGCCAGCAGCGCGGCCCGGCGCAGGGCGCGCAGCTCCCGCGGGTCGAGCCCGCCGAGGGGCGAGACCAGCAGCGAGGGCAGCAGCTCGTCGGCCCGCGCCGGGTCGAGGGCGAGGCGGAACAGGTCGAGCAGGTGGCGCACGACCGGCTCGGCCACGAGCTGGCGCTCGCCCGCGCCGAGCCGGTGGGGCACCTGGTAGCGCTCGAGCGCCCGGCGCATCGGGCCGATGCCGCGGCGCAGCGACGGCAGCAGCACGGCCATGCGGCCGTAGGCGACGCCGTCGCGCTGGTGCGCGACGCGCAGCAGGCGCGCCACCGCGTCCGCCTCGTCGGCCAGGCCCGCATAGCGGGCGGCCTCGACCGCGGTCGAGCCGGTGCCGCGCATGGCGAGGGCGCGCTCGCCCTCGGCCGCACGGAGGCGCAGCACCGCGTCCAGCCCAGGACCGCCGAGCCGGCGGCCCTGTTCGAGCACGACCACGGTGGCGCCGAGGCGGGCGCCGTGCGCACGCAGGGCACCAGGGGCGGCGCCCCGGAACTCCTCGGTGGTCCCGGCCGGGTCGCCGGCGAGCACCACCCGCGCCCCGCCGGCGGCGAGCAGCTCGACCAGGCGGAGCTGTGCCGGGTCGAGCTCCTGGGCCTCGTCGACCAGCAGGGTGGCGGCCCGTTCCACGGTGCTGGCCAGCACCTCCGGCTGGTCTTCGAGCAGGTCGCCCGCCTGGGCCAGCAGGCCGGCCTGGTCGACCGAGTCCTGCAGGGCGAGGTGCTCGCCGTAGAGGGTGAGGAAGGCGGCGGCCGGGCGCCACGCGGGACGTGGATCGGCAGCGGCCCGCTCGGCCAGCTCCTCGGGCCCGATCAGGCGTCGCTCGCAGGCGAGCACGAACTCGGCCAGCTCGTCGGTGAACGCGCGCGTGCCGACCAGGTGCGCCAGCTCGCCCCAGTCGACCGCGGTCGTCTCCAGCAGCAGGGAACGCACCAGCGACCACTGCTCCGGACCGCTGAGCAGGCGCGGCTCGCCGCGGTAGGCGAGCAGGTCGGCGTGGCTGGTGACCAGCCCGCGGGCGAACGCGTGCCAGGTGACGCACCCCAGCGCCCCACCGGCGGCGCTTGGTGCCGCGGCGAGCAGCCGCTCGGTCGAGGCGACCGCGGCTTGCCGGCTCGCGGTGACCAGCAGCGCGCCCGCACCGTCGCGGGCGACCAGCCCGAGCAGCAACCCCTCGAGCAGCGCCGTCTTGCCGCTGCCCGGACCGCCGAGCACCACCACGTTGCCCGCCGGCAGGAAGCCGGCGAGCTCGCCAGTGGGCGCGTCCGGGAAGGTGATCGTCGTCATGACCCGCATCCTAACCAGCGGCCGGGACGTCGGCAGTGCGCCATCCACAGGCGTGGGCTGTGGACGGGGGGAGGCGGGCGGCTGGCAGGAGTGGCTAGGGTTCGCCCGGCCGCCGAAGGAGCGGCGCCCGGGCGGGTGCCCGGCCGGTTCGATCGAGGAGGGTCCGATTCGCGCTTGGCGACGCCGACGGCGACCGGCCACGGTGCTGGTCGCGCTCGTCGTGCTGGCGTTGGCGGGCGCCCTGCTCGGCGGCTGTGGCCGGTCGCGCTGGGCGCTGGCGACCAGCGCGGCCGAGCGGGCGTCGTGGCCGCGCCCGCCCGCCGGGACGGTCGCGGCCAGGGTCGAGCGGGTGGTGGACGGCGACACCTTCCAGACCACCGTCGCCGGGCACCGCGAGCACGTGCGCCTGATCGGCCTGGACACGCCCGAGACGGTCGCCCCGGGACGGCCGGTCGAGCCCTACGGGCCGCAGGCGTCGGCCTTCGCCAAGCACTGGCTGACAGGGACGACGGTGCGCCTGGCGGGCGACGCGGAGCCGCGCGACCACTACGGCCGGCTGCTCGCCTACGCGTGGCTCGGCGACGGCACCTTCTGGAACGCGCTGCTGCTGGCCGAGGGCTACGCCGAGCCGCTCACGATCCGGCCCAACGACGCCTACGAGGAGCTCTTCGCCCGCCTCGCGGCCGCCGCCAGGTCGGCCCGCCGTGGCCTCTGGGCGCGGGCGGCCGCCCTTCCCGCTCCCGCCACGGCCCCACCCGCGCCGGCCCTCGTGCCCGGGTCGTCCGTGCTCCGGTCGTCGGTGCCCGCGCCGGCCCTCGTGCCCGGGTCGTCCGTGCCGGGGTCGCCGTCGCTCGGCTTCCCCCCAGGTGGAGGGAACGGCTGGCGGAAGGTGAAGGCGCCCGGGCCGGGGCCGTTGCGGCGCAGGCGGGCGAGGCGGTCCTTGGCCTCGCCGATGGTCGGCAGCGTGCCGGCCGGCAGCCACCAGAGCGCCAGATAGGTCTCTGCCAGGCGGTGGAACCAGTCCCTGCGCCGGCGCATCACGTCCAGGTGGCGGCTGGCGTACACGAAGTCGCGCAACGCCTCGATCGACTCCCAGACCGAGAGGTTGACGATCAGGCGGTCGTCGTCGAAGGGGCGGATCGCGGTGGCGTTGCCGCTCTCGGTCTGCAGGCGCCAGACGAAGCCGGGGCTGTGGTCGGCCAGCTCGTTGAGGGGATCGAGCAGGGCCATGAACTCGGCCAGCTCGGGCGCGTCCAGTGGTGCCCGCGGCAGGGCGATGTTCACCTGGGCCAGGTGGCATGCGTTCCGCCCGGGCACGGCCGGCTCCCTTCGCTCGCTGCGTCGTCGGGTCAGGGGACCACGCCGGCAACTCTATGTCAATTATGATTTGTTTTAGAAACGTCCGACCCGCGGATCGCCACGCAACAGCGGCCGGGGGCGGGGTCCATGCTCGCCGAGACGCCGGCGGCACCGAGACCGGCCAGCAGCCCTTCGATCAGCGCGAGGCTCATGCCGCAGGTGACGACCGGGAACTCGCGGGCGAGGGTGGAGAACGGGCAGTTGCGCAGCCGCAGCGCCTTCCCGTCCTGGTAGGGCTCGTAGCCGAGGGCGGCGAGCGCCCGCTCGGCGGTTGGCTTCGCCCCGCCAGCCATGAGCTGGCGGCCGCTGGCCTCGCCGTGACGCCGCGCGCTGGCGTACAGCTCGGGCTCGGCTCCGGCCTGCTCGACCGTCTCGGCCAGCAGGTGGGCGGCGGCCTGGTAGGCGCGGGGAGGCAGGCTGGCGGCGACCTCCCTGGCGGCGCGGCGGTAGAGCTTGGCCGGACGGCCGGCGCCAGGGCCGCGGCGCTCGCCGAGCCGGCGGAAGGTCGCGTCGAGCAGGCCGCCGTCGACCAGCTTGTCGAGGTGGAAGGCTGCCAGGCCGCGCTGCACCCCGACCGCCTCGGCGGCCTCGTTGCGGCTGACCTCGCCGTCCTGGGAGGCGACGTAGTCGTAGAGGGCCCGCCTGACCGGCTCGCGCAGCAGGCCGATCGCGGCGAGGTCCTGGCCGTCGGACTCCACGGCGTCCATGCCGACCATTCTAAAAGCCAGGACCGCTGTTCTTACAGACCCACTCGCCGCGCGGCATGCGGCCACGCAGCGGACTCAGGGCAATAAGCAACGGCCTGCCGTCCGGGGGGTCCCGGTAGTCCCCCAACCACCGGTCCACACGCCGGACGGCGAGGCCGCCGCAACGCGAACTTGCTTCCCGCGCCTCCCGTGTCCTCCCGACCGAGACTTGTGACGGCCCCGGCCGTCCCAGCGGGCGGATTATGACCTTGCCTGCGCCCCCCAGCGCCGGCGTGTCGGTCAGTCCGTGTTCGCGTAACGAGAGTAAGGCGTCGTTCCTGTTCGTGCCGAGCCCGATTCCAAATCGTTATCAGCCAAACTACCAGATTCGGGCGGGCCGGACAAGATTTCGAGGCCTCCGCACCCGCCACGGCGTGCCCGCCGAGGCCCGTGGCCGATCAGGGCGACTGCGAACCGGGTCGCTGACCCAGCTTGACGGTGACCGTCTGCTCCTTGCCATCACGGATGACCTGGACGACGGCGCTCTGTCCGGGGCCCAGCAGGCGGACCTGTGCGGCAAGGTCGTTGCTGCTCTGCACCGGCCGGTCGCCGAGCTTGACGATCAGGTCGCCGACCTCGAGGCCGGCCTGGTCGGCCGGGGAGCCCTGCGCGACGTCGTCGACCAGGGCACCGGCCCGGCCAAGGTCCGGGGTGTTGAGGCTGACACCGAGGTAGCCGGTGCGGATCGGCTCGCCCTTGACGATGCGGGCCGCGGAGGCGGCCGCCGTGTCGATCGGGATGGCGAAGCCGACGCCCTCGTTGCCGCCGGACTCGGAGCGGATGGAGTCGTTGATGCCGATCACCCTGCCCTGCCGGTCGGCGAGGGCGCCACCCGAGTTGCCCGGGTTGATGGGCGCGTCGGTCTGGATGACGTCGAGCACCTGCCCGTCCGGCGTGCTCAGGCTGCGGTCCTTGGCGCTGACCACGCCCTGGGTGACGGTCTGCTGCAGCCCGAAGGGGCTGCCGATGGCCACGGCCATCTGCCCGACCTGGAGGTCGCTCTTGAGCGCCAGGTTGGCGGGTCGCAGGCCGCCGCGGTCCACCTTGACGACGGCGATGTCGTTGCCCTGGTCGGAGCCGACCACCCGGCCGCGCAGCGCGCTGCCGTCGAACAGGCGCACGGTGACGGCCTGGCTGCCCTCGGTGACGTGGGCGGCGGTGAGGATGTAGCCGTTCTTGTCGTAGATCACGCCGGAGCCGAGGCCGTCCCGGACCTCGAGCTGTACCACGCTCGGCCCAAGGGTGCGGGCGACGGCGGCGACAGGCTCCTGGCCGGCGGGGAGCGGCGCGGACGGGCTGGCCACGGGGACGCCGCCGCTGGCCGTGGTGGTCGCCTCACGCTGGCTGGCCAGACGGTTCAGGCCGGCGCCGGTGAGCAGCAGCCCGATGGCGGCCACCAGGGCGAGCACGGTGCGCAGGGGGCCGCGGCGGCCAGCGGGAGGGGCACCGGCGGAGGCGGCCCGCTCGGGGGTGCCGCCCCAACCGGAGGAGCCGACCGGGGCCGTGTCCCAGCTGGGGCCGTCCTGCCTCGGCCCGGCGCCCCAGCTCGGGCCGGAGGGCCCGGCGCCCCAGCTCGGGCCCGACGGGCCGGCGTCCCAGCTCGGCCGGGTGCCGAAGCCGGCCACCGGCGCGGCCGCGGCCTCCTCGGGCGGGCCGTCGGGCCGTGGCTGGGAGGGGTCAGGCGGCCACCGCGAAGCTCCGGGGGAGGTCCCGGTGCCCCATCCGGTGGTCGGCTGCGCGGGCGGGGAGGTGTCATTTGCCTCGGGGTCGGGTCGGGCCGCGACCCAGCCTCCCTGGGCGGAGGCGCCGTCGGCCCGGTGCTCGGCGGTCGGCTGCTCGCCGGGTGGGAGCGGCCGCGCGGCGGTGGGTTGCAGGATGTCGGTGGGGCGCTCCTGCGGGCTGGGCGCAGCGGACCCGCTGTCGCGGTCCGGCTGGTCGGACGCGGTGTCGGCGTCGATGCCCGGTGACGCGTTGTTCGGCTGACGGGTGGCCATCTGGATGTCCTCCTGGACCGTCCAATCCGTGAAGCGTTGGGCCAAGGGTACGGTGGGTTCGCTAAAACAGCGGTAAGCCAGTCGCTCGACTTTCGCACTTTGGCCGGTCGTTGGCGGGGCGACAAGGGACAGGTGTTCGGGCCCACGCGGCGTGACCTGAACGGTTGCTGCCAGCGCTGGATGAGGTATCCGCCACAGCTATGCGCGGGCCACGAAGTGGAAG
>WNGE01000891.1_pt1 | contig 38611 bp, 33 predicted proteins | sample 5400651 | NCBI WGS metagenome assembly WNGE01 (sample SAMN13153370, study PRJNA577476) | soil metagenome | isolation source: 60 cm soil or saprolite under grassland replicate 2 | place: USA:California | collected 2016-06-15 | reverse complement strand
GGGTCGCTCCAGATGTGTACCCGGGTCGGGGAGCGCTGTTCCAGGCCGGACAGGCCGAAGAGGGTACCCAGGGCCTCGGCGTAGATCTGGTCGGGATCCAGCCGGCGCAGCTCCTCGGCCAGCTCGTCGCCGAGCGGGCGGCGGACCAGCGGCAGCTGCCGCTCGTGCTGCCCGGTACGGGTGAACCGCGCCGTACCGTCCTCCCGGGTCAGCGTGATCGTGTCGCCGTTCTCGCAGCGCAGCTCGACCGTACGCAGCCGGGGGAACTCGCTGGTCGTCTCGGCTTCCGGGTCGATGTGCAGCCGGGCGGCCAGCCATCCCCGCATGAGCGCCGCGGTCGGGTCCTTCTCGGGCGCCACCACGCGGGCCCCGACGACCTTCGCCTCAAGCGCGTCGAACGCGCCCGCGACCAGGGTGCGCCACGGGCTGATCCGGGTCCAGGCCAGGTCGGTGTCGCCGGGCGCGTAGTCGGCCGCCCGCTGCCGCAGCGCCTGCACCGGGTCGGCGGCCAGGGCCGAGTCGGTGACCCGGCGGTCGGCCACCACCCCGAGGAAGTCGTTGGCGATCAGCTCCGGCGGCTCCTGGTGCCACCAGCTGACCACCGGTACATCCGGGGCGAGCAGCGGCATCACCACCGACTCGGCGTGCAGCGCCAGCCGGCCGTACATCCGCATGACCACCGCCTCGCACGGGCCGAGCCGGCCGCCGACGACGATCTCGGCGTCCAGCCGGTTGACGTCCCGGGTGACGTCGGAGCGGACCACGATGAGGATCCGGCATGGGTGTGCCGCGGCCGCGATGGTGGCGGCCGCCTCCGCCTCGCGTACCCGCTTCTCGTCCGTCACGGCCACCAGCGTCAGGGCCAGCCCGCTGGTCACCCCGCCCGCGCTGCGCCGTTCCGCGGCCAGCGCCTTGACCACCTCGTTACCGGTGGTGTCCCAGAGACCGATCATGAGCTTCTCTCCGCTCGCTCCGCGCGCCGCGCGCCGCGCCCAATCACGCCCGCCGCCACTGCCGACCGTCGCGGGCCAGCAGCTCGTCGGCGGCCCGCGGTCCCCACTCACCGGCACGGTAGGTCTCCGGTTTGGTGCCCTGCCACGCCGCCTCCAGCGGGTCGACGACCCGCCAGCTCGCCTCCACCTCAGCCGCGTCCGGGAACAGCGTCCGGTCGCCGATCAGCACGTCGAGGATGAGCCGCTCGTACGCTTCCGGCGAGGAGTCGGTGAACGCCTCGCCGTACTGGAAGTCCATGGTGATGTCGCGGACCTCCATCGCGGTACCGGGTACCTTCGAGCCGAACTTCAGCGTCACGCCCTCGTCCGGCTGCACCCGTACCACCAGCTGGTTGTCGCCCAGCATCTCCACGTCGGCCGGGTGGAAGGGCAGGTGCGGAGCCTTCTTGAAGAGCACCGCGATCTCGGTGACCCGCCGGGGCAGCCGCTTGCCGGCCCGGATGTAGAACGGCACCTCGGCCCAGCGCCGGTTCTGGATGCCCAGCTTGACCGCGACGTACGTCTCGGTGGTGGAACTGGGCGGTACGCCCTTCTCCTCCAGGTAGCCCACCGCCCGCTCGCCGGCCACCCAGCCGGCCAGGTACTGGCCGCGTACGGTGTCGCTGAGGATGTCCCGGGGCAGCTTGATCGCCCGCAGCACCTTGAGCTTCTCGGTGCGGATCTCGGTCGCGTCGAAGCTGGTCGGCTCCTCCATCGCGACCATCGCGAGCAGCTGGAGCAGGTGGTTCTGCAGCACGTCCCGGGCGGTACCGGTGGCGTCGTAGAACGCCGCCCGGCTGCCGATCCCGCCGTCCTCCGCCATGGTGATCTGTACGTGGTCGACGTACTTCGAGTTCCACACCGGCTCGAACAGCTGGTTGGCGAAACGCAGCGCGAGGATGTTCTGGACGGTCTCCTTGCCCAGGTAGTGGTCGATCCGGAAGACGTCGTTCGGGGTGAACACCTCGTCGACCAGCTCGTTGAGCGCCGTGGCGCTGTCCAGGTCGGTGCCGAACGGCTTCTCCACCACCACCCGGCGCCAGCCGCCCGCCTTCTCGTTGTCGGCCATATGAGTGCGGGCCATCTGCTTGAGGACGACCGGGAAGGCGGCGGGCGGGATGGACAGGTAGAACGCCGCGTTGCCCTGGATGCCGTGGGTGTCCCGCAGGTCATCCAGGGTCTGGGCGAGCTGGTCGAAGGCGCCATCGTCGTCGAAGGAGCCCGGGACGAACCTGACGTTGCCGGAGGCGCGCGCCCAGACCTCCTCCTTCCAGGGGGTACGGGCGTGCTGCTGGGCGGCCTCCTTGGCCAGCGCCTCGAAGTCGCCGTCGCCCCAGTCCCGGCGGGCGAACCCGAGCACCACGAAGCTGGACGGCAGCATGCCCCGGTTGGCCAGGTCGTAGATCGCCGGGATGAGTTTCTTGCGGGCCAGGTCGCCGGTGACCCCGAAGATCACCAGCGCGCAGGGTTCAGGGATCCGCGGTAGGCGTCGGTCCTGCGGATCCCGTAGCGGGTTACCCACGCTAGACCTCCTCGGCCAGGGACCGGGCGGCAGCCAGCAGCCGGGCCAGGCCGGCCCCGCGATCGGTCAGGTGCAGATGGAGCAGTGGGCGGCCGCGTTGCGTCAGGGCCTGCCGGTCGCCGGCCGCCTGGGCGGCTTGCAACGCGCCGAAGCTGTACGGCTGCCCGGGTACCGGCCGGTCGGCGTGGACCGCGCCGGTGATCTGGAGGAACGAGCCGTTCTGCGGACCGCCCTTGTGGTACTGCCCGGTGGAGTGCAGGAAGCGCGGCCCCCAGCCGAAGGTGACCGCCCGGCCCCGGCTGGCCCGGGCGAGGCTGGACCGGATCTGCGCGGCGTCGGCGTCGCCGACCCGGTCGAGGTAGGCCATCACCGCGAGGTAGCCGCCCGGGGTGATGCCCTCGACGAACTGCCGCAGCGCGTCCTCCAGGTTGCCGGCCAGCGGCCCGAAGACCTGTACCCCGTCCTCGGTGAAGCCCGGCGTCTCCCTGGGCAGGCCGGTGGCCAGGATGTGCTTGGTGTTGTCCTTGGACTCGGTCACGTTGGGCTGGTCGAACGGGTTGATGCCGAGGATCCGGCCGGCGATCGCGGTGGCGTACTCCCAGGCCAGGAACTGCGCCCCGAGCGGCCCGTTGACCGCGACGTGCGGGGCGATCCCACCGCCCGGTACCGCCTCGGGCCCCAGCGCGCCTCCGGTCGTCACGGTCAGCACGTCCTCGCCCAGCGCGCCCGGCGCGGCCGGGGTTTCCACCACGACCGGCAGGATGCCCCGGCCGTTCTTGCCGGTGGACTCGGCGATCAGCTGCTCGGCCCAGTCGCCCAGGCCGGTGATGCCGGTGCCGTCGTCGACCAGCGCCACCTTGTCCCGTCGCGGGCCGGACCGGCCGGTCGGCGCCGCGCCCAACGCCACACCCAGGGCCAGGCTCGGGTTGTCCTTCTCCTCGCCCAGCGAGGTGAACAGCGCCTCGGCCTGGTCCAGCAGCTCGGCGACGTCGACCCCGGCCAGCGCGGTCGGGATGAGCCCGAACGCGGTCAGGGCCGAGTAGCGCCCGCCCACCTCCGGATCGGCGAGGAACAGCGCCGCGCCCATCTCCCGGGCGACCGCCTCCAGCGGCGAGCCGGGATCGGTCACCACCACGAAGTGCCGGCCGGCCTCCGCCTCGGACAGGCCGGCATCCAGGAAGGCCTGCCAGTAGGCCCGCCGGTGGCTGTCGGTCTCCACCGTGCCGCCCGACTTGCTGGACACCACGACCACGGTTTCCAGCAGGCGGTCGCGCAGGGCCGCCGCGACCTGGTGCGGGTCCGTGGTGTCCAGAACGGTCAGGGGTACGCCCAGGGTGCGCGAGATCACCTCCGGGGCCAGCGAGGAGCCGCCCATCCCGGCCAGCACCACATGGGTCAGGTCGGACAGCTCGCTGCGCAGCTCGGCGAGCTGCGGGAGCAGCTGGCGGCTGCGCCGGAAGGTGTCCACCCAGCCGAGCCGGATCTTCGACTCGGACTCGGCGGCCGGGCCCCACAGCGTCGGGTCCTTGGCCACCAGCAGCCCGGGTACGCCGGCTTCGTCCAGCGCTGCCCGGACGTCGGCCGCCCCCGGTACCTGCCCGGCCCCGTACACGGCCAGCCCGGCGGCGGCCTCCACGTCGTCCAGGATGCCGCTCACGACTTGCCGCCGAGCTGGCGGTCGACCGACTGGAGCAGCTCCAGCCAGCTCGCCTCGAACTTCTCCACACCCTCGCGCTCCAGCGTGGCCACCACGTCGTCGTACTCGATGCCCAGTCCCGCCAGGTCGTCGAGCACCCGCTGGGCATCGGCGTAGTACCCGGTGATCGTGTCGCCGCGTACCTCGCCGTGGTCGGCGAAGGCGTGGATGGTCGGCTCGGGCATGGTGTTCACCACGCCGGGGGCGATCAGTTCCTCGACGTACATCACGTCGCGGTAGGCCGGGTTCTTGGTCGAGGTGGACGCCCAGAGCGGCCGCTGCGGGTGGGCTCCGGCGTCGGCCAGCGCCTGCCACCGCTCGGTGGTGAACACCTTCTCGTAACGCTGGTACGCCAGCCGGGCGTTGGCGATCGCGGCCTTGCCGTGCAGCGCCTGCGCCTCCGGGGTACCGATCTTGTCCAGCCGCTTGTCCACCTCGGTGTCCACGCGGGACACGAAGAAGCTGGCCACGCTGCCCATCTTGGACAGGTCGTGGCCGTTCGCCTTGGCCTGCTCCATGCCGGCCAGGAACGCCTCCATCACCTGGTCGTACCGGTCGAGCCCGAAGATCAGGGTCACGTTGACGCTGATCCCGAGCGCGAGGGTGGCGGTGATGGCCGGGATGCCCGCCTCGGTGGCCGGGATCTTGATGAACAGGTTGTCCCGGTCCACCAGCCACCACAGCTGCTTGGCCTCGGCGATCGTCCGGTCGCTCTCGTGCGCCAGCCGCGGGTCGACCTCGATGGAGACCCGCCCGTCGACGCCGTGTGTCTCGTCGTACGCCGGGCGCAGTACGTCGCAGGCCTGGCGCACGTCGTAGGTAGTGATCATCCGCGCCGACTCGTCCACCCCGATCCGGCGCAGCGCCAGGTCCTTGAGCTGGTCGACGTAGTCCTCGCTGTCGGCCAGCGCCTTGGCGAAGATGGTCGGGTTGCTGGTCTCGCCCACCACGTGCTGCCCGCGCCGCAGCGCGTCCAGCCCGCCCGAGACCGTACGTTCGCGGGAGATGTCGTCGAGCCATACCGCCACACCCGCGGCGGAGAGCTCAGCCAGCCGGTCGGTCATCGTGATCCCTCTCAGTTCCCTGTGGTGCTACCCGTGATGGTGCCGACCCGAGCAAGCGACGCGCGCGCCGCCGCGACGACGTGGTCCGGCGTGAACCCGAACTGCTCGAACAGCACCTGGTACGGCGCGCTCGCGCCGTAGTGCTCGATGCTCACCGACTCGCCCGCGTCGCCGATCAGGTCCCGCCAGGACATGGCGACCGCGGCCTCCACGCTGACCCGCGCCTTGACGTCGGTGGGCAGCACCTTGTGCCGGTAGGCCAGGTCCTGCGCGTCGAACCACTCCCGGCACGGCATGGACACCACCCGGGTCGGGATCCCGTCGGCCTCCAGCCGTTCCCGCGCGACCAGCGTGATGGCCACCTCGGAGCCGGTGGCGATCAGGATCACCTGCGGCTGGTTGTCGCTCGCCTCGGCGAGGATGTACCCGCCCATGGCCACCCCGTCCGCGGGCGCGTACACGTCCCGGTCGAGCACCGGCAGGTTCTGCCGGGTCAGGCAGAGCGCGGTGGGCCGGTCGGTGTGCTCCAGCGCCAGCCGCCAGGCCCACGCGGTCTCGTTGGCGTCGGCCGGGCGTACCACGTCGAGGCCGGGGATCGCGCGCAATGCACTCAGGTGCTCGATCGGCTGGTGGGTCGGGCCGTCCTCGCCCAGGCCGATCGAGTCGTGCGTCCAGACGTAGATCACCGGCAGCTTCATCAGCGCCGCCAGGCGTACCGCCGGGCGCATGTAGTCGGAGAAGATCAGGAACGTGCCGCCGTACGGGCGGGTTCCGCCGTGCAGCACGATCCCGTTGAGGATGGCGCCCATCCCGTGTTCCCGGATGCCGAAGTGCAGGGTCCGCCCGTACCAGTCGCCGGGAAACGCCTTGGTTGCGTACTCCGGTGGGACGAACGACGGTTCGCTCTCGATGGTGGTGAGGTTGCTCTCGGCCAGGTCGGCCGAGCCGCCCCACAGCTCCGGCAGCACCGGCGCGATCGCGTTGATCACCTCACCGGAGGCCTTGCGGGTGGCCACCCCCTTCGGGTCGGCCTTGAACTCCGGCAGCGCCTCGGTCCAGCCGGCCGGCAGGCTCCGGCTGGCCAGCCGGTCGAACAGCGCCCTGCGCTCCGGGTCGGCCTCGGCCCAGGCCCCGAACGCCTGGTCCCATCCGGCATGCAGCTGCTTGCCCCGGTCGATCGCCGTGCGGGTGTGCGCGAGCACCTCCTCGTCGACCGCGAACGACTGGTCCGGGTCCAGACCGAGGAGCTTCTTGGTGGCGGCCACCTCTTCGGCACCGAGCGCCGAGCCGTGCGCCTTGCCGGTGTTCTGCTTGTTGGGTGCCGGCCAGCCGATGATGGTGCGCAGGTTGATGAACGAGGGGCGGCCGGTCTCCGCCTGCGCGGCCAGGATCGCGTCGTACAGCGCCTGGACGTCCTCGTGGTATCCGTCGTCGGTGCGCCAGTCGACGTGCTGCACGTGCCACCCGTACGCCGCATACCGGGCTGCCACGTCCTCCGACTTGGCGATGCGGGTGTCGTCCTCGATGGAGATGGTGTTGTCGTCGTAGAAGACGGTCAGGTTGCCCAGCTTCTGGTGCGCCGCCAGCGAGCTGACCTCGTGACTGATGCCCTCCTCCAGGTCACCGTCGGAGCAGATGGCGTACACGTTGTGGTCGAACAGGCTCTGTCCGGGCGCCGCGTCCGGGTCGAACAACCCGCGCTCGCGCCGCGCCGCGATGGCCATCCCGACCGCGTTGCCCAACCCCTGGCCGAGCGGGCCGGTGGTGGTCTCCACTCCGACCGTGTGCCCGTGCTCGGGGTGGCCCGGGGTCAGCGAACCCCACTGGCGCAACGCTTTCAGGTCGTCCAGGGACAGCCCGTAGCCGGTCAGGTAGAGCTGGATGTAGAGGGTCAGGCTGGAGTGTCCGGCGGAGAGCACGAAACGGTCCCGGCCCGGCCAGGCCGGATCGGTCGGGTCATGACGCAGGACGCGTTGGAAGAGCAGGTGCGCGGCGGGTGCGAGACTCATGGCGGTACCGGGATGGCCGTTGCCGGCCTTCTCCACGGCATCCATGGCGAGAGTCCGGATGGTGTCGACCGCGCGGCGGTCGAGTTCGGACCAGTCCAGTGTGCTGTCGGTCACGGCGGTCGTGCTCCCCCACGGAGAAAGTCGCTGTCGCCTCCGACCCTACCTATCCGGTGCCCGCCTAGCGGGGCCGATCTCCGGCGGTGCCGGCGGTTGGCCCCTCGGACGGGGTAGTCGCAGGTCGACGCGTACGCTGTCGGCGGTATGAGCAGACCCGTACCCGGGTATGCGCGCCGACAACCAGCCGACGTGACAAAGGTGGGCCAGCGGAGATGAGCACCCTCGCCGAACGGGCCGCGCCCGGCCCGGCCGCGCAGGTCGCGCTGAGGCCGCAGCCTATCCCAGTCGCCGCGCTGGTCCGGCCGGCACACCGGCGGGAGGTCGTCCGGGCATACGTCTCGCTGACCAAGCCCAGGATCGTCGAGCTGTTGCTGGTCACGACGGTACCGGCGATGTTCCTGGCGCGGACCCGGCTGGCCCCGCTCGGGCTGACCCTGGTCGTGCTGGTCGGCGGGGCCCTCGCGGCCGGCGCGGCCAACGCGCTCAACTGTTACCTCGACCGCGACATCGACCAGCTGATGCGCCGTACCGCCAACCGCCCGCTGCCGGCGCACACCGTGTCGCCGCGTTCGGTGCTGGTCTTCGGCCTCACCCTCGCGGTGGTCTCGGTGAGCCTGATGGCGGTGTTCACCAACTGGCTGGCCACCGCCCTGACCGCCGCCGCGATCGCCTACTACGACCTGGTCTACACGCTGTGGCTCAAGCGGACCACGCCGCAGAACACGGTCTGGGGCGGCATCTGCGGGGCGCTGCCGGTCCTGATCGGCTGGGCCGCGGTGACCGGGTCGCTGAGCCTGCGCGCGTGGCTGCTCTTCGCGGTGGTCTTCCTCTGGCAGCCGCCGCACTTCTACGCTCTGGCGATCAAGTTCAAGGACGACTACCGCCGGGCCGGCATCCCGATGCTGCCGGTGGTCGCCTCGCTCAACCGGGTCGGCGTCGAGACGGTCGTCTACTCCTGGCTGACCGTGGCCGCCTCGCTCGCGCTCTGGCCGCTCGGCATGACCCCGCTGTACGGGCTGACCGCGCTGGTACTCGGCGGGTTGCTCGCGCGTGAGGCGCACCGGCTGGCCGGCCGGGCGCGGCGTGGCGAGCCGGTCAAGCCGATGCGGCTGTTCCACTGGTCGACCACGTACCTGACCCTGCTGTTCGTCGCCGTCGCGGTGGACGCTTTGATCCAATGACCGTTCGGTCCGGTTGATCCATGAAACGCCCTGGCCAGCCACGCCGTCGTTGCGTAATCGAAAACGTCAGTCCTTTGCCCGCATTTGTCCGCGGTACTTCAGCGGATAAATCGGATAAGGTGGTACGAGACATCGACGGCTGACAGTACGACTGTCGGTTATCAGCATCACATTTCGTGGCTGGTTGCCCGTCGCTGCGGTGCACACCTGCCTACGCTTCTCGCCATGGCAGATGGTTCCGATTCGGCGATCACGGCTGCACCCGAGCGCTCGCTGGGAGGTCTGGTCGCTGGCATCAAGTCGTTCGCCGCTGACCACGGCGGCGCGAAGGCAGTCATCGAGTACGTCGGCAAGCGCGGCGCCAAGATCGTCCTCGTGGGGGAGGACGGCACCTGGGAAGACCAGTTCGCCAGCGGTACCGACATCGCGCGCAGCGCATGCGAGACCGCCGGCATCGAGGTGGAGAACGAGTGGGAGCGGGAGCTGATCGACCAGATGCGCCCGAGTAACGACCTGTGGCGATCCATGGGTCGCCGTCAACTCGCTCGTTGAGTGTGTCGTCCAATGTCCACTGCGACCCGGGGTAACCCCCGGGTCGCTCTCGTCACCTGCCAGGAACTGCCCGACCTCGAACCCGACGACCAGCTACTGATCGAACCGCTGCGCGCCCGTGGCGTCGCCGTCGAGGTACGCGCCTGGGACGACCGCGGCGTCGACTGGGCCGGGTACGACCTGGTGGTGCTGCGCTCCCCGTGGGACTACGCCCCCCGGCGGCACGAGTTCCTGGCCTGGGCCCGGACCGTACCGGGGCTGGCCAATCCCGCTCCGGTCGTCGCGTGGAACACCGACAAGCGCTACCTCGACCGGCTCGCCGCGGCCGGCATCCCGGTGGTACCCACCCGGTGGCTCGCCCCGACCGACCCGCCGTGGGCCGCGCCGAGCCGCGGCGAGTACGTGGTCAAGCCGGCGATCAGCGTCGGCAGCCTGTCCACCGGCCGGTACGACCTGGCCGATCCGGGGCAGCGCCGGCTGGCCCTACGGCACGCGGCCCGGATGCAGGCCACCGGACGGGTCGCGATGATCCAGCCGTACCTGTCCGGGGTGGACACCCACGGGGAGACGGCGCTGCTGTTCCTCGGCGGCCGGTACAGCCACGCGATCCGTAAGGGCGCCATGCTGAACGGCCCGGAGGTGCACGTCGAGGGGCTCTACCGGCCGGAGGACATCCAGCCCCGGCAGCCCAGCCCGGCCGAGCTGGCGCTTGCCGGGAAAGTGCTGGCAGTGGTACCGGGAGGGACTCACTTGCTTTACGCAAGGGTAGATCTCGTCCCGGGTCCGGACGGCGCTCCGCTGCTGATCGAGCTGGAGCTGACCGAGCCCTCGCTCTTCCTCGGTTACGCCCCGGACGCCCCGGACCGGCTGGCGGACGCGATCGTGGCCCGGCTGGGCGCGCTGCGCTCCTGACCCTGCGCGGCCGAGTCGCGCGTCCCGGCCGACTCCGACGCCCCCGCGGACTCCACTGCGGCGGCCGGCTCCGGCCGGCGGGCGAACAGGCCCAACGTGGCCAGCCACACCCCGCACGCCCCGGCCATGTGCAGCCCGACCAGGACGGTCTGCAGGTGGGTCAGGTACTGGACGACTCCGACGAGCCCTTGGGCCAGCTCGACCCCGACGAGTGCCCCGGCCGCCCGCTTCAGGCCTGGCGGGGCGGTGAGCAGCAGGGCAACCGAGAGCCCGATCAGCAGCATGACCAGGTCGGCATGCAGTTGGGCGACGGTGGCCGGGTCGAACCCGGTCCGCCGGGCGTGCGCGTCGCCGGCGTGCGGTCCACTGCCGGTCACCACCGTACCGACCGCCAGGACCGCGACCGACGTACCGGCGACCAGCCAGGCCAGCAGCCGTACCGGTCGGGGCGCGACGATGGCCGGAGCCGGGGTACGGGTGGTGAGCCAGAACCGGTACGCCGCCGCGATCAGTGCCATCGAGAGCAGGAAGTGCGCCGAGACGATCCACGGGTTGAGCACGGTGTGCACGGTGATCCCGCCGAGGACGGCCTGCCCGGCGATCCCGGCCAGAACCAGCCCGGCCCAGGTCAGCTGGGTCCGGTCGCGCTCCCGGCGGAGCAGCGCGAGCAGCGCGCAGGCCAGGGCGAGCCCGCCGACGACGCTGATCAGGGTACGGTTGCCGAACTCGATCAGGCCGTGGTAGCCGAGTGCCGGCGTGGTGACCAGGGACCGCTCGTCGCACCGGGGCCAGCTCGGGCAGCCCAGCCCGGAGCCGGTCAGCCGGACCACCCCGCCCGTGATCACGATGCCCACATTGGCCACGATCGAGGCCAACGCGGCCCGCCGCAGCAACACGGGCCTGTCCAGGAACGCTCGCACGCCCGTCATGGTACGAGCGGGGCGGATCGGGCAAGCTGAGGGATCCGTGGCGGGGGATCCGTGGGTGGGATGGATCACCGGCGAGCCGGTTTGCCGTGCCCGGACCAAATAGGTCACACTGGTGTAGTGAAAAACGCCACGGTGGCTGTCTCGCCCGAGTCGGGCGCCGATCACCGTACCCGTCACCGGGTCGCCCAGCTGCTCCTGCAGCGCGGGTCGGCGACGGCGGCCGAGCTCGGCGCCGAACTGGGGCTCAGCCCGGCGGCGATCCGCCGCCACCTCGACGCCCTGGTCTCCGCGGGCGACGTGATCTCCCGCCAGCAGCGCGTTCCCGGGCACCGCGGTCGCGGTCGCCCCGCCCGGGTGTTCCTGCTCACCGACGAGGCGCGGGTACGCCAGGGCCGGCACACCTACGACGACCTGGCCGCCGCCGCGCTGCGCTGGATCGCCCAGCAGGGCGGTGACACGGCGGTGAGCGAGTTCGCCGCGCAGCGGGTGGCCGCACTGGAGGGCCGTTGCCGGGCGGCCATTGAGGGTGCCGGGGACGACCCGCTCGCCCGGGCCGAGGCACTCGCCACCGCGCTGACCGCCGAAGGCTACGCTGCCTCGGCGACCGCGATCGCCTCCGGCGGGCAGCTCTGCCAGCACCACTGCCCGGTGGCGCACGTGGCCGCCGAGTTCCCGCAGCTGTGCGAGGCCGAGACCCGGGTGATCTCCCAGCTGGTGGGCACCCACGTTCAGCGACTCGCCACGAGCGCGCACGGCGACGGGGTCTGCACGACACACATACCGCACAAGATCGATAGCGTGAGGACGGCGTCATGACCGATCAGCTCACCCAGGACCAGCAGCTCGCCGCCCTCGGCCGGTACGCGTACGGCTGGGCCGACTCGGACGTCGCGGGCGCGTCCGCGCAGCGCGGCCTCAACGAGGTGGTGGTGCGCGACATCTCGGCCAAGAAGCACGAGCCGGACTGGATGCTCGACCTGCGCCTGAAGGGCCTGCGCCTGTTCGGTCGCAAGCCGATGCCGGCCTGGGGCGCCGACCTGACCGGTATCGACTTCGACAACATCAAGTACTTCGTCCGGTCCACCGAGAAGCAGGCGGCCTCCTGGGACGAGCTGCCCGAGGACATCCGCAACACGTACGACCGGCTGGGCATCCCCGAGGCGGAGAAGCAGCGCCTCATCGCGGGCGTAGCGGCTCAGTACGAGTCCGAGGTGGTGTACCACAAGATCCGGGAGGACCTGGAGCAGCTCGGCGTGATCTTCCTGGACACCGATACCGGGCTCAAGGAGCACGAGGAGCTGTTCCGGGAGTACTTCGGCACGGTGATCCCGGTGGGGGACAACAAGTTCGCCTCGCTCAACACCGCGGTCTGGTCCGGCGGGTCGTTCATCTACGTGCCCAAGGGCGTACACGTGGAGATCCCGCTGCAGGCGTACTTCCGGATCAACACCGAGAACATGGGGCAGTTCGAGCGCACCCTGATCATCGTCGACGAGGGCGCGTACGTGCACTACGTCGAGGGCTGCACCGCGCCGATCTACTCCTCGGACTCGCTGCACTCGGCGGTGGTCGAGATCATCGTGAAGAAGAACGGCCGGTGCCGGTACACGACCATCCAGAACTGGTCGAACAATGTCTACAACCTGGTCACCAAGCGGGCCGTGGCGCACGAGGGCGCGACCATGGAGTGGGTCGACGGCAATATCGGCTCCAAGGTCACCATGAAGTACCCGTCCGTGTACATGACCGGCGAGCACGCCAAGGGCGAGGTGCTCAGCGTGGCGATGGCCGGCGAGGGGCAGCACCAGGACGCCGGGGCGAAGATGGTACACGCGGCTCCGCGTACCTCCTCGACCATCATCTCCAAGTCGATCGCCCGCGGCGGTGGCCGGACCTCCTACCGCGGCCTGGTCCAGGTCCTGGAGGGTTCGCACCACTCGAAGTCGACGGTCAAGTGCGACGCGCTCCTGGTCGACACGATCTCCCGTTCGGACACCTACCCCTACGTCGACATCCGCGAGGACGACGTGTCGATGGGGCACGAGGCGACCGTCTCGAAGATCAGCGACGACCAGCTGTTCTACCTGATGAGCCGGGGCCTGACCGAGGACGAGGCGATGGCGATGATCGTGCGCGGCTTCATCGAGCCGATCGCCAAGGAACTGCCCATGGAGTACGCACTCGAGCTCAACCGCCTGATCGAGCTGCAGATGGAGGGCGCGGTCGGATGACCACTCCCACGATGGCGCCGCCGAAGACGAAGTCCCAGGCGCTGCGCTCGTTCGACGTCGCCGACTTTCCGGCGCTCACCGGCCGTGAGGAGGAGTGGCGGTTCACCCCGCTCAAGCGGTTGCGCGGCCTCGTGGACGGGGTCGCGGCCGCCGGGGTTGCGCTGAAGCACGGGTACGACGAGCTGCCCGCCGGCGTCGAAGTGTCCACAGTGGACAGAGGCGACTCCCGGCTGGGCTCGGTGCTCGTGCCGTTCGACCGGGTCAGTGCGCTGGCCTGGGGCCGCAGCACCGAGGCCCTGCTGGTCTCGGTGGCGCGCAACGCCGTGCTCGACGCGCCGGCGGTGGTCCGGCTGAGCGGCGAGGGCGCCGACGGGCCGTCCTTCGGGCACACCTTCATCGAGGTGGGCGAGCTGGCCGAGGCGACGCTGGTGCTGGAGTACGGCGGCAGCGCGACGCTGGCCGACAACATGGAGGTCGCGATCGGCCCGGGCGCCCGGCTCACCCTGGTGACCGTGGCCGACTGGGCGCCGGACGCGGTACAGGCGCAGCACGTGAAGTTCCGGCTGGCCCGCGACGCCAAGCTGACCCACGTGCAGGTGTCACTCGGCGGCGACCTGGTCCGCCAGTACATCTCGGTGGACTACACCGGCCGGGGCGGTGAGGCGGAGCTGTACGGGCTCTACTTCGCCGACGAGGGCCAGCACTTCGAGCACCGGCTGCTGGTCGACCACTCGGTACCGGACTGCCGCAGCTACGTCGGCTACCGGGGTGCCCTGCAGGGCAAGGACGCGCACACGATCTGGGTCGGCGACGTGCTGATCCGGACCGAGGCGACCGGTACGGACACCTACGAGATCAACCGGAACCTGGTGCTGTCCGACGGGGCGCGGGCCGACTCCGTACCCAACCTGGAGATCGAGACCGGTGAGGTGATCGGTGCCGGGCACGCCAGCGCGACCGGCCGGTTCGACGACGAGCAGCTGTTCTACCTGATGGCCCGGGGGATCACCGAGGCGGAGGCGCGCAAGCTGGTGGTCCGCGGGTTCTTCGCCGAGCTGCTCAACAAGATCCCGGTGACGGAGCTGCACGACCGGCTCGCTGCCGTCATCGAGCGCCGCCTGGAGAGGACCGGCGCGTGATCAAGGTCTGTGGGCTGGACGAGATCGACGTGGGTACCGCGATCCGGGCGGAAATCGACGGGGTACCGCTGGCGGTGGTGCGCTGCGAGGACGGCAGCGTGCACGCGGCGTACGACGAGTGCTCGCATGCGTCGGTACCGCTGTCCGAGGGCGAGGTGGACGGCTGCACGCTGGAATGCTGGCTGCACGGGTCGCGTTTCGACCTGCGTACCGGCGAGCCGACCGGACTGCCCGCGACCGAGCCGGTACGTGTCTATCCCGTCGAGATCCGCGACGGCTTCGTCTTCGTGTCGTTGACGCCAATCAATGGAGCAGCTCAGTGAGCGTGTTGGAAATTCGTGATCTTCAGGTCTCCGTCAAGCTGCCGGACGGCGAGCTCAAGCCGATCCTGGCCGGGGTGAACCTGACCGTGCGGGCCGGCCAGACGCACGCCATCATGGGGCCCAACGGCTCGGGCAAGTCGACACTGGCCTACTCGATCGCCGGACACCCGCGGTACCAGATCACCAGCGGCACGGTGACCCTCGATGGCGTCGACGTGCTCGCGATGACCGTGGACGAGCGGGCCCGGGCTGGTCTGTTCCTGGCCATGCAGTACCCGGTCGAGGTGCCCGGGGTGTCGGTGGCCAACTTCCTGCGCACCGCGAAGACCGCCCTCGACGGCACCGCGCCCTCGCTGCGGACCTGGGGCAAAGACCTGCGCGAGGCGATGGAGCGGCTCGGCATGGACCCGGCGTTCGCCCAGCGCAACGTCAACGAGGGCTTCTCCGGCGGGGAGAAGAAGCGGCACGAGATCGTCCAGCTGGAACTGCTCAAGCCGAAGATCGCGATCCTCGACGAGACCGACTCCGGCCTGGACATCGACGCGCTGCGGGTGGTCTCCGGCGGGGTCAACCGGGTACGCGGGACCGGCGACACCGGGGTGCTGCTGATCACCCACTACACCCGGATCCTGCGCTACGTGAAGCCGGACTACGTGCACGTGTTCGTGGCCGGGCGGATCGTCGAGGAGGGCGGTCCGGAGCTGGCCGAAAAGCTTGAGGCGGAAGGGTACGAGCGGTACCTGACCGCGGCGTAGACGGGAGCTGCCATGACGATCGCCGACCTCTCGGCACTGCGGGACGCGGACGTTCCGCAGCTCGACGTGGCCCGGATCCGGGCGGACTTCCCGATCCTGGACCGCGAGGTCAACGGGTCCCCGCTGGTCTACCTGGACAGCGCGAACACCTCGCAGAAGCCGCGCCAGGTGATCGACGCGATGCGCGAGCACTATGAGCGGCACAACGCCAACGTGGCCCGCTCGGTGCACACCCTCGGTACCGAGGCCACCACGGCGTACGAGGCGGCCCGCGCCAAGGTCGCCCGCTTCATCGGCGCGGCCGGCCCGGACGAGGTGGTCTTCACCAAGAACTCCACCGAGGCGATCAACCTGGTCGCGTACTCCTTCGGGGCGGGGCTGCGACCCGGCGACGAGATCGTGATCTCCGAGATGGAGCACCACTCCAACATCGTGCCGTGGCAGCTGCTGTGCGAGCGTACCGGCGCGACGCTGCGCTGGTTCCCGGTCACCGACGCCGGCCGGCTGGACCTGTCCGATCTGGACGCGCTCGTCAACGAGCGGACGAAGATCGTCGCGTACGTGCACATGTCCAACATCCTCGGCACGGTCAACCCGACCTCGGCGATCATCGAGCGCGCCCACCAGGTCGGCGCGCGGGTGTTGCTGGACTGCTCGCAGTCGGTACCGCACCGGCCGGTCGACGTGGCCGGGCTCGGTGCCGACCTCATCGCGTTCACCGGGCACAAGATGCTCGGGCCGACCGGGATCGGCGTGCTGTGGGGCCGGTACGAGCTGCTCGCGTCGATGCCGCCGTTCCTGGGCGGTGGCTCGATGATCGAGACCGTGGCCCTGGAGCGCACGACCTACGCCGCGCCGCCCGCGCGGTTCGAGGCGGGTACCCCGCCGATCGCCGAAGCCGTCGGGCTCGGCGCGGCCGTGGACTACCTGTCCGCGGTCGGCATGCCGGCCATCGCGTGGCACGAGAAGGGGCTGACGGTGTACGCACTCGATGCTCTGTCCACTGTGGAGGGTCTGCGGATCTTCGGGCCGGAGACCGCGGTCAGCCGGGGCGGGACGATCTCGTTCGGCCTGGACGGGATACACCCGCACGACGTGGGGCAGGTGCTGGACTCCCTGGGCGTACAGGTCCGGGTCGGGCACCACTGCGCCCGGCCGACCTGCGTCCGGTTCGGCGTACCCGCGATGACCCGCGCCTCGTTCTACCTGTATACGACGACCGGCGAGGTCGACGCGTTGGTACGCGGCCTGGAGCAGGTGCGGAAGGTGTTCTCCTGATGCAGTTCGAGCAGCTCTACCAGGAGATCATCCTGGATCACTACAAGCGCCCGCACGGGCGTGGCCTGCGCGAGCCGTACGACGCCGAGGCGCACCACGTGAACCCGACCTGCGGCGACGAGGTCACCATCCGGGTACACCTGGCCGACGGGGTGATCGACGACCTCTCGTACGACGGGATGGGCTGCTCGATCAGCCAGGCCTCGGCGAGCGTCCTGCACGACCTGGCCCAGGGCCGTAAGGTCGAGGAGGCGCTGGAGCGGCACGAGGCGTTCGTGGCCCTGATGTCCGGCCGGGGGCAGGTCGAGCCGGACGAGGAGCTGTTGGAGGACGGGGTGGCCTTCGCCGGTGTCGCGAAGTATCCGGCGCGGGTCAAGTGCGCGCTGCTGCCCTGGATGGCGTTCAAGGATGCGACCGCCCGCGCCGTGGGCAGCGTCGCGGGGACTGTCGGAGGTGGATCGTGACCGCTCCCGTTACTGACGTGGAAGAGGCGCTGAAGGACGTCGTCGACCCGGAGCTCGGCATCAACGTGGTCGACCTGGGCCTGGTATACGGCATCCACGTCGACGAGGACAACGTGGCCACCATCGACATGACGTTGACCTCGGCGGCCTGCCCGCTGACCGACGTCATCGAGGACCAGGCGCGCCAGGCGCTGTGTACCGGTCCGGGTGGCGGGCTGCTCAAGGACTTCCGGATCAACTGGGTCTGGCTGCCACCGTGGGGCCCGGACAAGATCACCGAAGACGGCCGGGAACAGCTGCGCGCCCTCGGCTTCAACGTCTGAGCTGGTCCCAGCGCGGGGATGCAGAGTGTCGGTGGGGTTCGTACGCTGATGGCGAGCCAGGATCAACCACCCTCATGCAGTTCGGTCGGTCGGTCGGGGCGGAGCGGCAGACGAGGCGGAGACCGCTAATCCGGTGGAGTGGGCCCGTGGTCTCGGGACAGACTGCGCGGCGTGACGGACGCGCTGGTTTCGGGGCTGCTGGCCGGGTACGGGGTGGCCGTACCGGTGGGGGCGATCGCGGTACTGATCCTGGGACTGTCCGCGCGTACCTCTCTGATGGTGGGAGCCGGGGCGGGGCTGGGCGCGGCGACGGCGGACGGGCTCTACGCCGCCATCGCCGCCGTCGGAGGCGCGGCGGTTGCCGGGCTCATCCGGCCGGTCGCGAACCCGCTGCGCTGGCTGGCCGGCTTGGTGCTGCTGGCTTTCGCAGTGCGTACCGCCGTGGTGGCCTGGCGGCACCACCGTGACCCGCAGCGGGCTGCGCGGCCGGACCGACCACTGAGCACGCCCGGCCGGGCCTACCTGGCCCTGCTGGCGCTGACCCTGCTCAACCCGGCGACGGTCATCTACTTCAGCGCACTGGTGCTCGGCCGGCAGGCGGATCTGGCCCGCTCGGCAGCCGCGTCGGTGGTCTTCGTGCTGGCCGCGTTCGCCGCGTCGGCGAGCTGGCAGCTGCTGCTCGCGGCCGGCGGCAGCGCGGTGGGGCGGTTCCTGACCGGGCCCTGGGGGCGGTTGGCGACCGCGTTCGGGTCCAGCGTGCTGATCGCGGCCCTGGCGGTGCAGCTGCTGTTCTGAGCGGCCGCTACGATACCGATCATGAGCGGCCGGCCGGCGGCGGGTGGCGGACGGTGGGTCGAGGTCGACCCGACCCGGCTGCCCCGCTGGCTCGCCGGGTTCGCCGAACGGCACGGCGCCGGAGCAGGCGAGCCGTTCGCCGACGGGCTGCGGTTGACCTCACCCGACGGTACCGTCGCCGAGCTTTACCCGCCGCCCGGCGCCCCGCTCCCGGCCGACCTCGACGACCTCGTCCGGCAGTCGGCCCAGCCGCGCCGGATCGGGTTGCTGCTCGCCCGGCAGGGCGGGGTGGCCGTCGGCATCGCCTACGGCACGACGCTTGAGGTGTCCAAAGTGGACAGTCGGTACGTGCAGGGTCGTACCGCCGCGGGTGGCTGGTCCCAGCACCGCTTCGCCCGCCGCCGGGAGAACCAGGCGAAGGCGGCCGCCGGGGAAGCCGCCGAGATCGTGGCCCGGCTGCTCCTGCCGGCCACGTCCGACCTCGCGGCCCTGGTGACCGGCGGAGACCGGCGGGCCGTCGAGGCCGTACTCGCCGACCCACGCCTGGCCCCGTTGGTTGCCTTACGTTCGTCGAGGTTCCTGACCGTCGGGGACCCGAAGCACGCCACCCTCGCGGCGGCGGTCGCCCAGGCCCGAGCGGTACGCATCCGGCTGGTCGACCCGGCTACCGGCCCAGCGCTCCGTTGAAGGTGTCACAGGCCTTCGGGTCGCCCGACCGGTACCCCTGGGTGAACCACTGCTCCCGCTGCGCCGACGTGCCGTGCGTGAAGTTGTCGGGGTCGACCGACCGGCCAGCCTTCTTCTGGATCGTGTCGTCGCCCACCGCGCCGGCCGCGTTCACCGCGTCCTGGATGTCCTGCTCGGTGACCCGGGTGAAGATCGGGTGGCCGGCGGCGTCCTTGGTCTGGGTGGCATGCGCGGCCCAGACGCCGGAGTAGCAGTCCGCCTGCAGTTCCAGCATCACCGAGTACCGGTTGGCGCTGCTCGGATCGCGCTGGCGGGCCCGCTGCACCTGGGCCTCGACCCCGAGCAGGTCCTGTATGTGGTGGCCGTACTCGTGGGCCAGGACGTACGGCTGGGCGAACTCGCCCTTGGCGCCGAACCGGTTGGTCAGCTCGGTGTAGAAGTTGAGGTCGATGTACACCTTCCGGTCGGCCGGGCAGTAGAACGGCCCGACGCCGGAGTCGGCGGCACCGCACCCGGTGTTGGTCTGCTGGCTGAAGAAGACCGTGTCGGCCTTCTGATACTGCTCGCCGAAGACCTGGGGCAGCTCGCTCTGCCAGAAGTTCTGGATCGAGTTGACGTAGAGCGCGTTGCGGCAGTCCAGGCGCTTGAGCCGGTCCGGGTTGGCGGTCGAGCACGCCTGGTCGAGATTGCTGTTGTCGCTGCTGCCACCCCCGCCGCCGAAGATCTGGCTGGCGCCGAAGCCGCCGCCGACCAGGAGCAGCAGGACGGTGATGATCAGGCCGACAATGCCGCCCCGCCCGCCCCCGCCGACCGGGATCGGGATGCCGAGGCGACCTCCGCCGCCACCGCTGCCGCGCTGATCCTCGATCTGGCTGGTATCGATCTGGGCATCGTCATTGAGCGACATGGAGAGTCGGTACCCAGCCGGGCGGTCGGGTAACCGGGACCGCGCCGGACCCGGGTAGAATGGCTGGCGTGCTGCTGTGTGCGGACTGACGTGGCCTGCGTGAGTGGCCCGTCCCTACCCACTGGAAGGCAGCTTCGATGATCTCCGCCACCGGCTTGGAACTGCGCGCGGGCGCGCGGATCCTGCTGGCCGAAGCCAACCTGCGGGTACAGCCCGCGGACCGGATCGGTCTGGTCGGGCGCAACGGTGCCGGCAAGACCACCACGCTCAAGGTGCTGGCCGGGGAGAGCCTGCCGTTCACCGGGCAGATCGAGCGGCGCGGCCCGGTCGGCTACCTGCCCCAGGACCCGCGCACCGGTGATCTCGACGTGACCGCCCGGGACCGGGTGCTGTCCGCCCGGGGGCTGGACACCCTGCTCGCCGACATGGCGAAGCTCGAGGTGGCCCTGGCCGAGGACGCCGACGAGCGGACCGTCCGGCGCTACGGGGCGCTGGAGGACCAGTTCGCCGGCCTGGGCGGGTACGCCGCCGAGGCGGAAGCCGCCCGGATCTGCGCCAACCTCGGGCTACCCGACCGGGTACTGGCGCAGCCACTGGGTACCCTCTCCGGCGGCCAGCGCCGCCGGATCGAGCTGGCCCGGATCCTGTTCCGCGACGCGGCCGAGACCGGCGGCGGCACCCTGCTGCTGGACGAGCCGACCAACCACCTCGACGCCGACTCGATCACCTGGCTGCGCGGGTTCCTGGGTGGCCACAAGGGCGGGCTGATCGTCATCTCGCACGACGTCAACCTGCTGGACGCGGTGGTCAACAAGGTGTGGTACCTCGACGCCAACCGCGCGGTGATCGACGTCTACAACGTCGGCTGGAAGCTCTACCTGCAACAGCGCGAGACCGACGAGCGCCGCCGGCACCGGGAGCGGGCCAACGCCGAGAAGAAGGCCGGCGCGCTGATGGCGCAGGCGGACAAGATGCGCGCGAAGGCCACCAAGACGGTCGCCGCGCAGAACATGGCGCGGCGCGCGGAGCGGTTGCTCGCCGGGCTGGAGGAGGAGCGGGTCGGCGACAAGGTGGCGAAGGTACGCTTCCCGACCCCGACACCGTGCGGCAAGACCCCGCTGACCGCGCAGGGCCTGTCCAAGTCGTACGGGTCACTGGAGATCTTCTGCGACGTCGACCTGGCGGTGGACCGGGGCTCGCGGGTGGCCATCCTCGGGCTCAACGGCGCCGGCAAGACCACGCTGCTGCGCATCCTGGCCGGGCTGCTGGAGCCGGACACCGGTGAGGTGCGCCCCGGGCACGGCCTCCGGCTGGGCTACTACGCCCAGGAGCACGAAACCCTCGACGTGGACCGGACGATCCTGGAGCACATGCGCAGCGCCGCGTCCCATGGGTCGGCTGGTCAGCTGACGGACACCGAGCTGCGCAAGATCCTTGGTGCGTTCCTGTTCTCCGGCGACGACGTGAACAAGCCGGCCGGGGTGCTCTCCGGTGGCGAGAAGACCCGGCTGGCGCTGGCCACCCTGGTGTGTTCCGGAGCCAACGTGCTGCTGCTCGACGAGCCGACCAACAACCTCGACCCGGTCAGCCGGGAGCAGGTGCTCGATGCGATCGCCCGGTACCCCGGCGCGATCGTGCTGGTCACCCACGACCCGGGCGCGGTGACGGCGCTCAAGCCCGACCGGGCCATCCTGCTGCCCGACGGGGTGGAGGACACCTGGAGCGACGACCTGCTCGAGCTGGTCGAGCTGGCTTGACCGAGCGGAGCCGAGCCGGGCTTTGGCGAGGCGAGCACGGTCCACGTGGCTCAGCCTCCTACCACGGCGTGGCCAGCACCGCCTCGATGATCACCGCGGCCAGCGCACCCACCCCGACCAGCAGCAGAGGCGGGGGTACGGCGGCTCCGCCCGGATGCTCCGGGGCTACCGCGGCAACCGTCAGCCACGGGAAGAACGGCAGCCAGGCATGCTCGACCCCGCCCCGGGCGATGCCGGCGAGCACCGAGAACAGCACGGCTACCGCCGCTCCCACCAGGAACGGCCAGCCGGGCGTGTTCCGCAGCTTGCGCATGCTCGCGTAGAGCGGCGGCCCGGCGGCCAGCAGGAGTGCGACCAGGCTGATCGCGCTCCACCAGAGGACCGAGCGGTAGGGCTCGATGCGTGACACGTAGTCGTCGCGCGCCTCCCCGAGTCCGGCCAGCCAGGCGAAGCCGAGGCCGTCGGCGAGCACGATGGGGATCAACGCGCCCAGGCCGGTCCCGATGTTGAGGAACGGCCGGCGCCGGGCGAAGTACAGGCAGACCAGGGAGAGGCCGAGCCAGGGCGCGGCGTACGAGAACAGGGTGGCCATGCCGAGCAGTGCCCCGGCGACGACCGACCAGCCGGCGGCGCGCCATCCGCTGCGTTGCCGGGCGCTGGCCCGTACCCCGGCGGCCAGCATCGCCGCGCCGAGGAGCGCGACGAACACGTCCATGCTCACCGCGACCCAGATCGCATAGGGCGCTAGGACCAGCACCGGGGCGTACGCGCGGGCCGCCGGCTCGCCGCACACCTCCCGTACCGACCCCAGGACCAGCGGTACGGTCAGTACCCCGACGGCGGTGATCAGCAGGGCCAGGCCGAGGTCGTCGGTGAGCCCGAGCCGGTGCAGCGCCCAGAGCAGCAACACCGCTCCGGGCGGGTGCCCGCGCGTGGATACCGAGTGCGCGCGCACATCCTGCGTGAAGTGGCGAACGTATCCGAGCGGATCATTGCCGACCGAGTCGATGTCCGAGACGTAGTTGTCCGGGTCGAGCAGCGACCGGGTCAGCCCGGCCACTCCGTCCGCTACCGCGAGCGCCACCGCCCAGGCGACGCCGGCTGCGTAACTCAGCGCCAGCAATAGACCCCAACGAATGCGTTCGAGCCACCGGGTATGCGCCGCGGCGAGTACCGCGACCGCCACGGCCGGGGCCAGTAACGTGTAGCCGGTGAGTTGAAACCGGTACCGGCCAAGGAAAGGAGCGCCCGGCGTACCCAGCCGCGCACCGGTGCGCACCGCCCAGGCGGTCAGTGCGAGCCCGACCATGCTCAGGGCGAGCCACCACAGCAGGTCCTGAGCCTGCCGGCCGGGCCGGCGTACCACATCGACCTTGGCCACTTGGGCTCGGCCGCGCTCCGGCAGGCTGCTCACGGCGCATCAGGGTAGCGGGTGGTTGACATCCACATGCGTGTCGGTTGGCGCCAAGATGATATCTAGCGCATGATCGACGAAGGCGGTCTAATAGGTGGGACCGCCAACTCCGCTCAATAGGGACGTGAGGAATCAACATGGCAGCCACCGGCACGACCACCACCGAAAAGGGTCGCCGGATCGTCGGAGCTGAGCGTCAGACGCTCGCGAAGGACCTCGTCAAGCGATACAGCTCCGGAGAGAGCATCCGGGCCCTTGCCTCCTCGACCGGCCGCTCGTACGGCTTCGTCCACCGGGTACTCACCGAGTCCGGGGTTCAGCTGCGCCAGCGCGGTGGTGCGCGACGCCGCAAGAAGGCGTGACCCGCCTCTCCGCTCGCCTGTCCGTCCAGCCAGACCGCCTGAACCGTAGGTGGCGACCGTGACCACAACCGCGGTCGCGGGCGTTCGATGGGATCGAGCCGGGCCGGTGGCGACCGTTACGTTGTGCCGGCCCGAGGCACTCAACGCACAGACCCCTTCGACCTGGACCGCTCTGCGGGACCTCAGCCGTGACCTGCCCGGTGACATCCGGGTGGTGGTCCTCCGTGGCGAGGGGCGGGCCTTCTCCGCCGGTCTCGACCTCGCGGCCGCCAACACACTCCTGCCCGAACTCGCCGCGATGGATCCGGCGGCGGCGGCCGAGCGCATCGCCGGCTACCAGGAGGGCTTCTCCTGGCTGCACCGGCCGGACCTGGTCAGCATCGCCGCGGTACACGGACACGCCATCGGCGCCGGGTTCCAGCTCGCGCTCGCCTGCGACCTGCGGATCCTGGCCGACAATGCGCAGTTCTCGATGGCTGAGGTCACCCACGGACTGGTACCCGACCTGTGCGGTACCCGGCGGCTGGTCGAGCTGGTCGGGTACGCCCGCGCGCTGGAGATCTGCGCGACCGGCCGGCGGGTCGGTGCCGCCGAGGCCGACCGGATCGGGCTGGCCAACCTGGTGGTACCGGCGACCGAGTTGGACGCCGCGGTACGCGACCTGACCGCCGCCGTACTCGCCGGGCCGCGGGACGCGGTGGTGGAGATCAAGGCGCTCTTGTCCGGCGCGCTGCTGCGCAGCGCGCCCGAGCAGGCGGCCCGGGAACGCGCCGCGCAGGTGCGCCGCATCCGTGATCTCGCCGGCCTGGGGGAGTAGGAAGGGAACAGCGGCAGGGGTTTCGAGGTTGTCCCGTCCGGAGGTGGCACGTGGGACATCCGATGGGCGGGTGGGGCATGCTCCGCTCGATGCGCCGCGAGGAGGAGATCCGGAACCACCGGATCGGTCGGGAGACGGCCAAGCGGGTACTGGCGTTCGCCGCGCCGTACAAGCGCGACATCGCGATCTTCCTGCTCGCCGTGGTCATCGACGCGGTGATCGGGGTGGCCACCCCGGTGCTGGCCGGCAGCGCGGTCAACACGATCACGGCGCACCGTCCGGGCGCCGGCGCGGCGGTGATCCGCATCGCCGTGCTGATCGCCGGCCTGGCTCTCGCCGACGCGATGATCTCGCTGGTCAACCGGTGGTACTCGGCCCGCATCGGCGAGGGTGTCATCCTCAGCCTGCGCACGAGGGTGTACGACCACGTGCAGCGGATGCCGTTGCAGTTCTTCACCCGTACCCAGACCGGTGCCCTGGTCAGCCGGCTCAACAATGACGTGCTCGGGGCTCAGCAGGCGTTCACCTCCACGCTCTCCGGCGTGGTCAGCAACGTCATCCAGCTGGTGCTCACCGCCGCGGTGATGTTCACGCTCTCCTGGCAGGTGACCGTGCTGTCGCTGGTCCTGCTGCCGATCTTCATCCTGCCCGCGCGCCGGATCGGCCGCCGGCTCGCTGAGATCACCCGCGAGTCCTACCAGCTCGACGCGAAGATGAACGCCACCATGACCGAGCGGTTCGGGGTGGCCGGCGCGCTGCTGGTCAAGCTGTTCGGGCGCCCGGAGGACGAGGCGCACCGGTTTGGCGACCGGGCCAAGCGGGTCCGCGACATCGGCATCATGCAGGCCATGTACGGCCGGGTGTTCTTCGTCGCGATGCTGTTGGTGGCCGCGCTCGCCCAGGCGCTGACCTACGGGCTGGGCGGCTGGCTCGCGGTCAGCGGCGAGATCACCGCCGGTACCGTGGTCACCCTCGCCCTGCTGCTGACCCGGCTGTACGGCCCGCTGACCGCGCTGTCCAACGTCCGCATCGACGTGATGAGCGCACTGGTCTCGTTCGAGCGGGTCTTCGAGGTGCTCGACCTGGCGCCGGGTATCGCCGAGCGGCCCGACGCCCGGCCGCTGCCGGCCGGTGCGTCCACGGTCGAGTTCCGGGACGTGGTCTTCCGCTACCCGAGCGCGTCGGAGGTGTCGCTGGCCTCGCTGGAGGACGTCGCGGTGCTGGACCGCACCGTGACCCAGCCGGTGCTGCGCGGGCTGACGTTCGCCGTACCGACCGGGAGGATGGTCGCGCTCGTCGGGCCCTCCGGTGCCGGCAAGTCCACCACCGCGATGCTGGTACCCCGCGTGTACGACGTGACCGACGGGGCGGTACTGGTCGGCGGGGTGGACGTACGCGACGCGACGCTGGACTCGCTGCGCGACGCGATCGGCGTGGTGACCCAGGACGCGCACCTGTTCCACGAGACGATCGCGGAGAACCTGCGCTACGCCAGGCCGGACGCCACCGACGACGAGCTCTGGGCCGCCCTCGACGGCGCGCAGATCGGCGAGCTGGTCCGCGGCCTGCCCGACCGGCTGGACACCGTGGTGGGGGAGCGCGGATACCGCTTCTCCGGCGGCGAGAAGCAGCGCATCGCGATCGCCCGGCTGCTGCTCAAGGCGCCGAGCATCGTGATCCTCGACGAGGCGACCGCGCACCTGGACTCCGAGTCCGAAGCGGCCGTGCAGCGGGCCCTTTCGGTGGCGCTGGCCGGGCGTACCGCCCTGGTGATCGCGCACCGGCTGTCGACCGTACGCGACGCCGACCTGATCCTGGTCATCGACGGCGGGCGGATCGTGGAGCGGGGTACCCATGAGGAGCTGGTCGCGGTCGGCGGCCTCTACGCCGAGCTGTACCGCACCCAGTTCGCGGTGGCCGACTCGCTCGTCCCGGTCACCGACTCGCCCGTCCCGGTCGACTAACGCCGTCGATCGGTCTGGCTCGGCGGCATCTGATCACCGCCCACCACCTGGACGGATCGACGAACCGCCTCCTCGACCAGGTCGAGCACCGGTCCGAGATCGTCCGCCGGCTGGCCGGTGGCCAGCCGGAGCACCAGCCCGTCGTAGGCCAGCTCCAGGAACTGGGTCAGGGTCTCCAGGTCGACGTCCTCGCGGAGCACCCCGGCAGCCAGCTGGCGGCGCAGCCGCTGCCGGGTTGCCGTGGTGATCGCCTCCGAGCGGGCCGCCCAGCGCTTGGCGAAGTCCGGGTCGGTACGCAACCGGCGGGACACCTCCAGCTGGGTACCGAGCCACCCGGGTACCTCCTCCGAGTGGGCGCGCTCGAGCAGGTCCCGCATCACCTGTACCAGACCGTGCTGGGCGACGGTGGCGACCATGGCCGCGGTGTCGTCCTCGGCCACCGCGAGAAACAGCGAGTCCTTGTCCCGGAAGTGGTGGAAGATGGCACCCCGGGATAGGCCTGTCTCCTCCTCCAGCCGGCGTACCGTGGCGCCCTCGTAGCCGTAGCGCGCGAAGCACGCCCGGGCGCCGGCGAGGATCTCCTGGCGCCGGGCGTCGAGCTGCTGCTGGCTGACCCTGGGCACGTCCCGATCGTGACAGGTGGACCTCAGTGCTTGCAATCCGTACGTACGGATTGCCGGTCTCCGTGCGCGCGGTGGACCCCCGGATACCGCCGGTGGTGGCACGATGGCGGGGTGCCGCCGATTCCCCACGCGTCGCTGCGAGTCGCTGCCATCCAGGCTGAACCCAACCCCGGCGATGTCGGGGGCAACGTGGCGGTCGCCGCCCGGCTGGCCAGCCGGGCAGCGGGCGAGGGAGCCCGGCTGGCGGTACTCCCGGAGCTGTTCATCCCCGGCTACCACCCGCCGACCCTGCACAAGGATCCGGCCGGTACCGAGGTCGTCGCCGACGAGTCCGGCAAGGTCAGCGACATCCGGCTGGACCGGCTGCGCGCGGTCGCCACGGATCAGAAGATCGTCATCGTGGTCAGCGCGGCCGTGCGGCACACCGACGGCCGGCGGACCATCTCCGCGCTGCTGGTCGACCGGCGCGGCGGAATCAGCTGCGTCTACGACAAGCAGCACCTGTCCGGCCCGGACGAACGGGAGCTCTTCAGCGCCGGAAGCGAGGGCGCCACGCTCGCCGTCGACGGATGGTGGCTCGGGCTGGCCATCTGCTACGACACCAGCTTCCCCGAGCACGGCCGGGCCGCCGCCGACGACGGGGCGCACGGGTACGTCTGCATGACCGCCTACTTCGATGGCTCGCAGCACCGGCGCGACCTGCACGGCGCGGCCCGGGCGCTGGACAACACGATGTACGTGGTGGTCGCCAACCAGGTCGGCGGCCCGAGCCCGTGGCGGTCCAACGGCGGCTCCGCCATCTACGAGCCGGAGGGGCGCCCGCTGCGCCGGGCCCCCGACTTCGGCGAGCACGTGATCATCGCCGACTTCGACCGGGACGAGCTGCACCGGATCCGCACCGCCCACCCGATGCTCGATGACCGCCGGGTCGACCTCGGCCCGCGCCGCCGGCTCTGTCGCGGCTGAACCGGGGCGTTGCCGGCCCCCGGTACCCTCGCCGCTGTGTCGAGGGTGGAGTCCGGGTCCAGGCCGGCGGCGCTGCGCGGGCTCTGGCTCGGCGGCACCGTCGGGCTGACCGTCGCGGCCTACGCGGTGACGATCGCGCTTGCGCCACCGGCGCAGGGCCAGCCGGTACAGGCGGTGCAGTGGCTGCTGTTCGTCGGTTCGTCGGTACACGTCGCCGCGACCGGCTGGTTCTACTCGGTACCCGAGATCCGCCGGTACGCCCGGGACAACCGCGAGCGCTACGTGCTGGTACCACTGGCCCTGGTCGCCGGTACCGCCGGGCTGGCCGCGCTGGTCCCGCGGACGTGGCTCACCTGGCTGCTGCTCGGCTTCTTCGGCTGGCAGTTCTTCCATTTCCAGAAGCAGAACCTGGGCATGGTCGCGCTGGCCGGGGTTTCCCGCGGCGTCGGGTCGGCACGTCGAGGCGAGCGGCTGGCTATCGCGGTCACCGGGCTGGCCGGTACCGCCGGTCTGCTCGTCCATCCGGAGCTGCTCCAGCTCGCCGTGCACTCACCGGTGCGCTGGCTCTTCCCGGTGGCGGGTGCGCTGTTCCTCGGCGGCATACTCGCCGGGCTGTGGCAACTGCGAAGCCGCCCGGCCGGTACCCGACCGGGCGGCTTCGTCGCGGTGTACCTGCTGTCGCTGCTCTTCTTCGCCCCGGTCTTCGTGTTCGCGTCGCCGTACGCCGCGGTGGCCGGCCTGACCGTCGCGCACGGGTACCAGTACCTGCTGATCGTCGGTCTGGTCGCGGGCGCCCGCCGCCCTGGCCGCTCGGCCCTGATCAGCCTGGCTGTGCTGGTCAACCTGGCGTTGCTCGGCGGCCTCGCGCTGAACGCGGCCTCGCACCTGCACAGCGCCGGCCCGCTCGGCCGCGCGGTCTTCGGCGCCTACCTGGGCGTGGTGATGGCCCATTTCGTGGTCGACGCCGGGCTGTGGCGGCTGCGTGACGAGTTCCCCCGCCGGTTCCTCACCGAGCGGGTGCCCTACCTGTTGCGGCCCGCCGCGGCCAGGCCGGACGGGCCGCAACAGGCCTGAGCCGGGCTCAGCCTCCGCCGCACAGGCCCGCCGCGCTGGACCCGAACGCATCCGGTACCAGCACGAACAGGCTGACCGTCACGACGGTCAGCAGTAACAGGCCGAGCCCCACCGCGAGCCCGATCACGCGACCCAGCCGTCGTGGCCGGGCCGGCTCCGCCAGCTCTGACACCGCAACACCTCACCATCACGCCCGATCGGTACTTCCGATACCGGCGACCGTACGACGGCCGATCAAGCGGCGCGGTTCACCTCGCTGGAACGGCACGTTGTCGGGACTTGAACCCGGTCCCGACCAGGCCATTGAAGGCCGTCGAGCAGCACGGGGGCTTTTCCAGTACGGCGTGTCTCACGTACGGTACCGGCGTGCCGCTTTTGTTGCTCGACCTCGACAACACCCTGCTCGACCGGGCCGGGGCGTTCGTGGTATGGGCGACGGACTTCCTCAACGAGATCGGCGCGTCGCTGGACGAGCTCGACTGGATCCTCGACGTCGACGCCGACGGGTTGACCAACCGGTGGGACGTCGCGGAGGCGCTCAAGGACCGGTACCGGCTGCGTACCCCGTCGATTGACCTGGTTGAGTCGCTGCACGACGGGATGGTGGAGAACGTCCGGCTCGACCCGCTGGTCGCCTGCGCGCTGCGGATCGCCGCGGACGCCGGGTGGATACCGGTGGTGGTCAGCAACGGAGCGACCCGCCAGCAGGAGGCGAAGATCCGGCACACCGGCCTGGACCGCTACCTGGCGGACTGGGTGATTTCCGAGGAGGCCGGGGTCAGCAAGCCGAATCCGCGCATTTTCGCAATCGCCGCGGAACGGGCCCGGATGCGGCTGAACGGTGCCTGGATGGTGGGGGACAGCCCGGAGGCGGACATCGGTGGGGCGAGCGCGCTCGGGCTGCCCAGCGTGTGGCTGCACCGGGGCCGCCGGTGGACGGAGAGCCGGTTCGCCCCGACCCGTACCGCGGACGGGCCGATCGCCGCGCTGGCCGAGGTGTTCGACGAGGCGTCGGGCGGCCAGTGGCCGGTCAACGGTCGCGGGTACCGGGGGCCGGAGCGCCGCCCGGTCGCCAGCCCGTACCGGCGCCAGGTCGGCGGTCTGCGCTAGCCGGATAAATCGCTTGCGCCGCCAGGTTCCCTGGCGGAGTCTGTGGCGACGTCCACGCCGGGTGCGCCCGGGAGTCGAGAGGAGGCGATGAGCGATGACCGCGATTGTCGCGCGGTGGTTCCCGCTTGCCCCTGTTTCGACTCCTGACAAGGACTTTCCGCGTTGCGCGATTTTGACTACGAGAGCGCCGGCCGTAGCCGGCGCCGCCGGTTCGACGACGAACCGCACTACCTGAAGCGTTCCCCCCGAGCCGAGCCGCAGCCGTCCGAAGAGGACGCTCCGGAGACCGGTGACCGCTGGTCGACCTGGGACCTGTCCACCGCCGGCGAGCGGGGCCCGCAGCCCTATCCCGGCTGGCTGGTGACCGAGCTGGCCGCGGTGGACACCGAGCTCGGCATCGTCAAGACCGGCAAGGAGGCGGACGTCTTCCTGGTCCGGCGGGCCCTACCGGGCACCGACCGCGAGTGCCTGCTGGCGGCCAAGCGGTACCGGTCCACCGAGCACCGGATGTTCCACCGGGACGCCGGTTACCTGGAGGGTCGGCGGGTCCGGGAGTCCCGGACCAACCGGGCCATGGCGAAGCGGACCGACTTCGGTCGGGAGGCGATCGCCGGGGTCTGGGCGGCGGCCGAGTTCGCCGCGGTGTACCGGCTCTGGGAGGTCGGCATCGAGCTGGGCGTGCAGATCGTGCCGTACCCGGTGCAGATCCTCGGTACCGAGCTGTTGCTGGAGTTCCTCGGTACCGACGACGGTCAGGCCGCGCCCCGGCTGGCCGAGCTGCGTCCGGGGAGGGCCGAACTCAAGGACCTGTGGCGGCAGCTGGTCGACGCGCTGTCCGTGCTGGCCCGGTGCCAGATCGCCCATGGCGACCTGTCCGCGTACAACATCCTGGTGCACGAGGAGCGGCTGGTCCTGATCGACCTGCCACAGGTGGTCGACGTGGTGTCCAACCCGCACGGCGCTCGGTTCATGCACCGGGACGTACGGAACGTGGCCACCTGGTTCGCCGCGCGCGGAATGGCGGACATCGACATCGACGATTTGACCAGGGATCTGCTCAGCCAAGCCGGAATCCGGTAGAAGCCGCCTTGTCGACGCCGATCCGCTACTGCACCGCGATGGTGTACATGTTGGCGGCGCCGGCCGTATCGGCATCCGGGCCGAGGGCCACGGTGCCGGCGGGGAATGCCTTCCGGTACACCTCGAAGTAGCGGAAGGTGGTGCCTTCCAGGTCGGTCAGCTGGGTATGGGTGTCCACCCAGGACGGATCCAGCCACGGCAGCCGGCCGATCCGGGTGTCGACCCCGACGACCACCGTCGCGTCCACGTTGATGGTGAACGTGACCAGCGGGTTCGCCGTCGAGGTCCGGGATGCGTTCGCGGTCCGGATCCACGGGACGCCCTGCAGGTCCGCCGGTACACCGGTGAAGGTGAACGGGCGGTCGCCGTTGACGGTGGCACCGATCTGGAGGCTCGGCTGCACCGACCAGAACGCGGCGTTGGCGGTGTCGGCCACGGTCAGGTTCCCGATCGTGACGTCGATGCCGCCGGTCACGGTGAGCATGGCGCTGGCGTACTGGGTGGCGCCGGAGTCGGTACCGATGACGGTCAGCGGGTACCTGCCGTTGCGGGCTGCCGTGGTGGTGGTGACCGTCATGGTCGCGTCCTGCCCGGGCCGGACCGTCGGCGGGTTGAACGAGACCGTGGTACCGGTGCGCTGCCCGGTCGCCCGGAGCGTGATGGCGTCGGGCCGGCCCGAGGTCACCGCGGTGTGCACGGTGAAGGTCGTCGAGGAGCCGGCAACGACGGTACGGGCGGCCGGGGTCAGGCTGAGCGAGAAGTTGTCCAGGCGTCCCGGGCAGGACGTGGTGGCGTTGCTGGTGCTGATTCTGACCCGGCCACCGGTGGTCAGCCTGGCGTCGCGCAGGCAGTATCCGGACACTGACTGGAAGCCCACGTCGAACGGGCTGGTGCTGCCCCGCTGCACGGTCAGGTGCCGCAGGTCGATGTCGTGTGCGGTGTTGGCGATGAACGCCGGCCGGCCGTCGTCACCGGCCAGGCGCAAGGCCGTGTCGACGAACCGGATCCCGGTCGCGTTGTGCAGGTAGAACCCGTACGCCGGGCGGACGCCGAGGCTTCTGGGGTTGTAGTCGCCGGTGTCGACCGGTACCGCGTTGGGGTCGACGGGGTCGTGCCCACCCGGCAGGGTCAGGTCGACCTGGTCGAACGTGACGCCGGTGATCGGGTGGCCCGGCTGCCCCCACAGCGTCGGGCTGAACGCGCCGGCGTTGGTACCGGTGACGTTGCGGTAGTGGATGTCGCTGATGCTGCCGACCGGCGGTTTGGTACCGCAGCGCAACCTCGTCCCGATCTTCTCCATGATCGGCGAGTCGGTGTTGGACATCGTCACGTTGTTGTAGAACACGTGGGAGATGTGCGCGCCGTCCATCGACACCATGCCCAGGCCGGACTTGCCGGCACCGGTGATCGTGATGTCGTTGAAGAAGTAGTTGGTGAAGTCACCGCACGTCTCCGAGCCGAACATCAGGGCGTTGCAGCACCCGGCCCGCAGGTGCGCGTTGTTGACCACCACGTTGCCGTTGGGCAGCGTCGCCCCCAGCGCCCAGTCGCTCTTGAACGCCAATGCATCGTCGTTAGCCGAAATGTTGATGTTGCTGATCCGCACGTTGCGGGTGCTGATGACGTTCCAGCCGTCCCGGTCGGTGGCCGTGTCGATGGTCAGGTGGTCGGAGTAGACATGGTTGCAGCCGTTGATCAGCATCGCGAAGTGCCCGCCACGGCGCAGGGTGAGCCCGTCGCCGACGACCAGGCCGTCGCACCGGGTCAACGAGATGATCTTGTCGGCCTGGCCGGGCTGAGGATCGCCGGTGATCAGTTTGCCGCCCCCGTCGATCGCCCCGGCGCCCACGAAACCGATGTTCTTCAGGTTGTCGCCCCAGATGATCGCGTCGTGGAAGTGGCTGTGCCCGAAGTCCTGGTATGCGTCGTTCGGGTTTGGCTCGGGCACGTCGTACCCGCTGGACGCGCCGAGCAACGTGGCGCCGGCGTCCAGCGACAGGGTCACGTTGCTCATCATGTGGATCGACGAGCCGGCCAGGTAGGTACCCGGCGGGAAGTCGACCGTCCCACCACCGGCCGTGCTGGCCGCGATGATCGCCTGGTTCACCGCCGGGGCGTCGTTGCTGGTCCCGTTGCCGGTGGCGCCGAAGTCCCGCACGTTGAAGATCTGCCGGTGCCCGCCGCCGGACGGCGTGACCGCGGACCAGGCGAGCGGTCCGCTGGCCAGCGCCAGGCACACCACCGCAGGGAGGCCGACCCACCGTAGTGCTCTCCTCGACACGGAAGCCTCCTTGAGGGCGGCCCGGCCGGCGGCGACCGGCGGCGGCGGCGGACGGGCCCCACGGTAGAAGTGGTGCCTGGGTCGGTCAAGGATCGAGGGAGAGGATTCGGTCGGGCGGAAAGATGACGGGATCTCCAGATTTCCCTCCTACCAGGTGGACCGACGATGCCGTTCGTCCGACTGTCTTTGATAGACCGTTTGTGATATCCAAGGCTGGGATCAACAGGTGCTGTTGGAAATCGAGGTCTCGGCCGATGGGCAGCGATCACATCCGGACCGGCCGACAGCGGTGGCTGTCAGTCGGCAGGTCAGGCGAGACCGACTCCCGCCGGGCGGGTGAGGAAGCCGCGCGTGAGGCCATCACCGCCGCGGATCCGGGTCTGCTGATCGCGTTCTGCTCGGCCAACCATGACCCGGTCGCCGTGCTCGCGGGCATCAACAGCGTCGCCGCCGGAGTACCGGTGATCGGCGGCTCGACCCGCGTGGTGATCGGTCCCGAAGGTCCGAGCACCACCAGCGTCGTACTGGCCGCCCTCGGCGGCCCCGGCTTCTCGGTCGCTACCGCGGCGGCTGACTGCGCGGGTGCCCGTGCCCGGGAGGCCGGTGCGCTGGCCGCCGGCTGCCTCGCCCAGGTGGCCGACCGGCCCAACCGGGTCCTGATCCTGCTCACCGACGGGAAGAAGGTCCGGCACGAGGACGTGCTCGCGGGCGCTTACCGCGCGGTCGGTGCGAGCGCGCCGCTGGTGGGTGGCGGGACGAGTGCCGACAAGGTGACCCGGCAGAGCTTCCATCTGCACGCGGACCAGGTCCTCACCGACTCGGTGGTAGGCGCGGCGATCGGCTCGGACGGCCCGCTCGCGATCGGGGTCCGGCACGGTTGGCGCAAGGTCGGCGAACCGATGCTCGTGACCAGCAGCCGCAAGGGAGACGTGTACTCCCTCAATGACCAGCCCGCGGTCGAGGCGTACCTGCGGCGGCTGGGCGCTCCGGAGGAGGCGTACACCGATCCGGGCGCCTTCGACCTGTTCTCCAAGACGCGCCCGCTGGGCGTACGGCGACGCAGCGGCGAGGAGGTTCGCAGCATCCATTCCACCGCCCTGCTCGCCGAGGGATACCTGCACTCCGCCGGTGAGATACCCGAGGGCGGGCTGGTCTGGGTGATGGAGGGCGATGAGGACTCGATGTTGGACGCGGCGGGTGACGCCTGCCGGGACGCGGTGGCCGGCCTCGGCGGACACCCCCCGCTGGGGCTGCTGGCCTTCGACTGCGAGTCGCGCAGCGGACTGCTCGGCGCCGACGGCATGCGGGCGGAGGCGGAGCGGATGACCGCCGGCGCGGCTGGCGCTCCGGTCGCCGGGCTCTACACCGGAGGCGAGTTCGCCCGGGTCCGCGGATTCAACGGTTACCACCACCAGACTCTCGTCATGCTTGCCGTGGGTTGACCCGACATGCTGCCGCCGACCACCGCCCTGGCGACCCAGCAGCTCGCCGAGTTCCTGGCCGTGGTGTCGTCGGTCCCGGACCGGCTGGCGGCCACCCAGATGACCACCGAGCGGGCTGCGAAGGCCCTTGAGGCCGAGGTGGCCGCGGTCCTCGGACCCGACGGTGCGGTGGTGGATCTGGTCGGCTTTCCGGCCGGCAGTGTGCCGGCGGCCGAGCTGATCGAGGTGGCCGCCGGAGATCGACCGGTGCTCGACGTCCCCGGCGCCGGACGGTGCCACACCGCGGTTGCCCAACTCGGCGGCCGGGTCCGTGGTTACCTGCTGGTCGCCCGCTCCGGCGACGACACCTTCAGCGGGGAGGAGGTCGGTCTCCTGCGCGGGATGGCCCGGGTACTCGAGCTGACCGTGGACACGCTGCACATGTTCGAGGTCGAACACAGCCACATGGCCGAGATGGAACGCCTGCTCGGCTCACTTCAGGACCGGCACCGACTGCTTGAGCAGCTCTCCGAGGTCCAGCGCGCGATCACCCGCCGGGCGCCGTTGCAACAGGTCCTCGATGCCATCACCGACGGCGCCCAGGCGCTACTCGGTGACGAGGTCGCGGCACTGCGCCTCTTCGATCCCGACGATGCCCGGATCCTGTTACTGGCCTCCTGCACCGGTATCGCCGGTGACCTGACCCGGCGGCTGCGGCGGTTGCCGCTGGCCGAGGCGGGGGTGACCGGCGATGCGGTGCGGCGTAACGAGCTGGTGGTGATGCCCGGGTGTCCCGGCTCGCCCGAGCAGATGCCGGAGCTTGCCGCCGATCGGATCCGGGCGGGCATGGCCGCGCCGGTGCACGACAAGAACACGGTCGTCGGCGCGCTGGCGGTGGCGTCGTACCGGCCGGACCGGGTGTACACCGCACGGGACCAGCAGATCCTGCAGGTGTTCGCCGAACAGGTGAGTCTGGCCGTCACGGACGCGAAGACCAGGGAGGCGATGCAGCAGGCCTTCCACGACTCGTTGACCGGGCTGGCCAGCCGCGCTCTGTTCATGGACCGGCTCGACCAGGCGCTGGCGGCGGCCGGGCGCGGGCGGACCCGCCTGGCGGCGCTCTTCGTCGACCTGGACGGGTTCAAGACGATCAATGACTCGCTCGGCCACACCGCGGGCGACGCGGTACTGGTCGGCGTCGCCGGCCGGCTCCAATCGTGCCTGCGCCCAGCGGATACCGCCGCCCGGCTCGGCGGCGACGAGTTCGCCGTGGTGCTTCAGGAGGTCGACCGGGACCGTGCCGTGGCGGTCGCGGAGCGGATCATCGAGGTGTTGCGATCGCCGTTCCAGATCGACGGCAAGGAGGTGTTCGTCAACGCGAGCATCGGCGTCGCCTTCAACACCGACCGCGACACCGATGCGCGGATGCTGCTGCGCAACGCCGACCTCGCGATGTACCACGCGAAGCGCAACGGCAAGGGGCGCCACGAGATCTTCGAGCCCACCATGCGCACGATGCCGGTACGCAGCCTCGACCTGGAGTCGGATCTGCACCGCGCGCTGGCCGCGGGCGAGTTCGTGCTGCACTACCAGCCGATCGTCGAGCTGGCGGACGGATCACCCGAAGGTCCGGGCGGCGGTCGGCTCGGTGGCCGGATCTCCGCCGTGGAGGCACTGGCGCGTTGGGTGGATCCGGAGCACGGCCTGACCTCGCCGCAGAAGTTCATCCCGTTGGCCGAGGAGACCGGGCTGATCCTGCCGATCGGCCGCTGGGTGCTGCACGAGGCGTGCCGGCAGACCAGCGTCTGGAATGCCGGCCGTCGGGGGCGGTCTCCGCTGGCGGTCAGCGTCAACCTCTCGGCGCGGCAGCTTCAGCAGGCTGACCTACCCGACATCGTCGCCGCCACCCTCGCCGATACCGGGCTGCCGCCGAGCTGCCTGATGCTGGAGATCACCGAGTCGCTGCTGCTGCGGGACACCGAGATCACCATGGACGTCCTGCGGCGGCTCGAGCAGCTGGGGGTGAGCCTGGCCATCGACGATTTCGGCACGGGTTACTCGTCGCTGACCTACCTGCGCCGGTTCCCGATCGACATCGTGAAGATCGACAAATCGTTCGTCGACGAGATCAGCAGCAGCCCGAAGAGCTCGGCGCTGGTCCGCGGCATCGTCCAGCTGAGCAGGACCCTGGACATCACCACCATCGCCGAGGGCATCGAAGCCCCGGATCAGCTTCAGTCTCTGCGCGAGTCGGGCTGCCCGCTCGGTCAGGGTTACCTCTTCGCCAAGCCACTCGAAGCCGAAGAGATCGCCGTCCTTCTCGGGACCGGCGAGCCGGAGATCCCGGCTGTTATCCGACCGGGGACGGCCCGGGTAGCCGCGGGATGTGCGCTGGGGTGACGGCGCGGCGCACGAGCCGGACCTAGACGTATTGACACTCACCGAAATATCACCGACGCTCTTTCTGTCAGAGAGCGCTCTCTCAGGGCGTGCTGACCGTGGTCGGCTGACGGATGGTGAGGGGCAAATGATACGAGAACTGCACTTACGGCACAGGGTACGGACCCGGCTGCTGATCGCCGGGTTGGCCGTCATGGCGCTCGTCGCCTCATGGCTGACCACCCAGCTCTCGGCCCGTGCCGCGGTTCCCGCGCCGGCCGGCTGGAACCTGGTCTTCAGCGACGACTTCAACGGTGCCGCGGGCTCGCCGGTGAACGGAGCCAGCTGGCAGTACACCACCGGTACCAGCTACCCGGGCGGGCCGGCCAACTTCGGTACCCACGAGGTCGAGACGATGACCGCCAGTGCGGCGAACGTCGCGCTCGACGGTGCCAGCCATCTCAAGATCACGCCGCTGCGGGACGGGGCCGGACACTGGACCTCGGGCCGGATCGAGACCAGGCGCACCGACTTCCAGCCACCCGCCGGCGGCCGGCTCAAGGTCGAGGCGCGGATCCAGATGCCGAACATCAGCGGTGCCGGCGCGGCCGGCTACTGGCCGGCGTTCTGGATGCTCGGCGCTCCCTACCGGGGCAACTGGTGGAACTGGCCGGGCGTGGGTGAGCTGGACATCATGGAGAACGTCCAGGGCATGAACAACGAGTGGGCCACCATGCACTGCGGTGTCGCCCCGGGCGGTCCGTGCAACGAGTTCAGCGGCATCGGCGGGCAGAAGCCCTGCGCCGGTACCACCTGCCAGGCCGGCTTCCACACCTACGGCCTGGAGTGGGACCGCAGCATCAAGCCCGAGACCATCCGGTTCTACCTCGACGGCGTGCAGTTCCACCAGGTCAGCTCGACCAACATGGACGCCGGTACCTGGGCCAACGCGACCAACCACGGCTTCTTCATCATCCTGAACCTGGCCATGGGCGGTGACTTCCCGGCCGCCTTCGGTGGCGGCCCGACCGCCGCCACCGTGCCCGGCAAACCGATGGTCGTCGACTACGTGGGCGTCTGGCAGGCGGGCGCCGGCCCGACCCCCACGCCGACCGGCGGTCCGCCCCCACCGCCGCCCTCGGCCGACTACGCGCAGAGCGTCACCACGCTGAACGCCAGCCAGGCGAAGATCTCGTTCAAGCCGACCGTCCCGTCCTCGCTCGTCGACGTGCACTACCTGGTCAACGGCGTGAACCAGCAGAACTTCCGGATGGCCGACAACGGTGGCACCTGGGAGCAGACGGTCAGCAACCTCACCACGGGTACCGTGCTGGAGTACTGGTTCACGTACGAGAAGGGCGGGCCGCTCTACGACACGCCGCACTTCACGTACACGCACGGCGGTACGGGTGGCGGCGGTACGGTCGCCACTCCGGTGCTCAGCCCGCCGGGCGGCACGTACACCGGAGCGCAGGCGGTGTCGATCA
>WNGE01003335.1_pt1 | contig 38620 bp, 38 predicted proteins | sample 5400651 | NCBI WGS metagenome assembly WNGE01 (sample SAMN13153370, study PRJNA577476) | soil metagenome | isolation source: 60 cm soil or saprolite under grassland replicate 2 | place: USA:California | collected 2016-06-15 | reverse complement strand
GGATGCATCATACTGGTTCTGTGTCCTCCTTATTGGGCAATATATCTTTTTCATCCTTCTAAGGAGACACATTTTTGTCTTTTTTACCAGGATTTTATTCTTTCTGTCTCTCATGTGCTCTCTGCTGCTCGCTTGCTGTTATCTCGTTGCGCATATCGTGGGCATTGACCTCCTAGTGCGTCTCTGGCATGCTCAAGGGTATAACAGCGACCAATCATAGAGTTTGGTCTACTCTGCTTCTTTTTCAAGCCTTTCTTGCTTGATGAGTGCAGCATCGAGTTGTCTCATTGCATCTTGTTGCATTCCTGGAAGGACGTGCGAGTACACATCCATCGTCATACTGATCTGCGTGTGTCCCAACAACTCTTGTACGACTTTCGGATGAATGCCAAGGCTCAAGAGTAATGTCGCCGCACTGTGACGCAGATCATGGAAGCGGATATCTGGTAACCCAGCCCGCGTGAGGATCTTCTTGAATTCCTCAACGACATGATTGGGATTGAGATGCTTCCCAGTGAGCGTGCAAAATACATAATCATATTCCTGCCAGAACTCGCCAGCTTTCAACTTGGCTTCCAGTTGGCTGACACGATGCTTTTTGAGAGCCTCGAGCGCAAAAGGCGCAATCATCACGCTTCGACGGCTCTTCTGCGTCTTTGGTTCCGCTTCCACATAGACATGCTCTCGCCCTGGCATATTGGTAGGGACTCGTGATAAAACACGGCGTACTTGTAGTATTCCTGTCTCAACGTTGATATCTTGCCATTTGAGGCCCAACAGTTCTCCTCGCCTCATTCCCGTTGCCATAGCCAGGGTAAAGAGCGCTTCCCACTTGTGCCCATGCACGGTAGCAAGCAAGTGTTGCATCTGTTCCATGGTTAAAGGCTGTATTTCGAACTGTTCCTTGCGGGGAGGCTTAACCAGATCACAGACATTGCGAAAGACCAGTCCCCACTTGACAGCCGTGTCTAACGCGTTATGCAATACGCTATGGTAATAGATGATAGTTGCCGGGGCCAGGCCTCTCTCCCCGACACTTTTAAGAACCGCAGTGCAAAGCGCCAGTGTTGCTGGTGTCGCCGCAAGGGTAAGCATTGGCGTAGTGCGCCATCGAAGCCCCCGCGCTCACTATCGCGTAAGTAGAGGCGGCCCAGGCGTAACATCCCTTTATCGCGCCGATCATGTCGATCATAACGCGAACGCCGTCCACTATGGACACAGGAGGCCGCCAGGTGCATCAACCACCAGAAGGCCAGAAACAAGACCACTAACAGGCGCTCCAGGTGATCTAACTGGCGCACATGGCTCGACTCCCACTGCCAGCCGCGACGCTTCATATCTTGAAAGGTGGACTCCACCCGCATGCGCCAGCCGTACTGCTGGACGCGTTTGCGCCCGGCAGGCCGATCCGAAATCAGAAACCAGGCCTCCTCGTGGCCTTCGTCCCACACCGCACTGAACTGTGTCTCGAACGCATGCTCCTTCCACAGCCGCACCGTGCCAAACCACGACTGGCCGGGACGCGCTACGATCTCCGACCTGCTCTGCCACCCTTGAAAGTGGCCGTAGCGCTTGCGCTGGCAGTACTCGTCTTGGTTGATGCGCAAGACATAGTGCCAGCCGTGGACTTGGCAGAGTTCAATGAGTGTGAGGCAACTCAAGCCGCGATCAGCGATCAGGGTGCAGTCGGCTTCCCCTAAGAGTCGAGCCACTCGCTCGAACAACTGCGCCACGATCTCCCACTGGCCTTGCTCCCACTCCTGCTGGCACGGCATGACTTTCCACGCCAAGGGTAAGACCCGTGATTGCTGCAGCAGCCCCACATAGACCACCTGAGCATATTCCTCAAAAGGGGTCAGGTCCAGGATCAACGTGACCTCTTTGCCTCGCCAGGCTGGCAACACCTCAGCCAGGAACTGCTCCCAGACTGACTCGACCTCAACGCGCTCATTGCTCAAAAAACGTTGCAGGCGCCGTTCAATACTGGGAACTTTGGCCTCGGTTTCTGTGAGCAATTCCTCGGCCACCCTGGCCACCACGATGCTTTCGGCTTTGATGGCTCCAGCACAAAGAGTGCCAGTACCTTCTTTTGATGACCATGCAACAGCGTAAATAACTGCTTGACTTGTCCGTGCCAGTGGCTCAATAATGGACTGAAGCCTTTCATGGAACTCCTCCTTTTCAAGTGAAGATGGTTCTTCCTCCTTGAAAGGACGAGTTCCCTTCTTTTTGCGTTGCTTGGCTAGGACTTCCTCCCCTCTCTTTTTCCCCTCGCTTGCTTTGCACTTTCCCCTCTGATTAAAAGTGTCGGGGACAGAGCGATCATTGGGGGCAACTGCGACTTGCAGTGGGGGGCAAAGATGGTTCGCTGTACAGCCTGGATGCCCAGAGCGGGCGGGTGCTCTGGCGCACGCATGTCGGAGATCACATTTTCAGTTCGCCAGCCTTTGCCCATGGCACGATCTACGTCGTAATTGTCTTGATTCGGCGTTCGGTGAGCTGGGCGATAGATGCTGAGACAGGCGCTCCTCGCTGGCAACACGCCATTCCGGCCATTGTCTACGCCTCACCTGCAACGGTTGGCCAGACGCTGTATATCGGTGTGGGCGATGCTTTCGGTCCCGGCGATGGTGGTGTAGAGGTGCTTGAAGCCGCCACAGGCAACCAGTTGCAATACGCCGACCTGCACAGTGCCGCTACCTCTTCACCTGCAGTCATCACGCCCTGGTTGTATGTGGGAGCACAAAATGGGAATCTGTATGCGTTTGTAAGATCAGACTCATCTCTTCTGACACCAAGGACAAACACATCAGAAATGCGTGCAGACTGAACCCTTACCAGCAGCGTAAAGAGCACAACGACAGAGGTCGAGACGACTATGGCATCGCAAAACGGCACGTTTATCTCGACGAGTAGTATCCCTTGAAAAAGCTCCCCGCCTTTCTTCGTGTGGTCTGACCTGAACATGCACGCCTTGAAGCCGACTCATAGTAAGAAGACAAACCGAGGAGTGATAATGATGATCCATTCCAGCTACACTCTATCTAGTAGCTCCAGTTCATGCCGCATTGTGCGCAGTGCCTGGCGGGATGATCGCTCTCGAAAGCCCGGCGAAATGCCTCATACCGCTCGCCGTGCCAGATAGCCTCTATTGGCTCCTGGAAGATGTTCCCCAACACACGCTCCTCTTGATACTCCCTGGCGTTCCTATGCCCGAAAGGTGCAAAACAACACGAGAGCACATTCCCGCTCGCAGTAATGTAGGTCAGTGTGTAGGGACGTCGACAGCCAGACCAGGGACGATCCCCAAAATCCCGTATCAGGCTCTCCAAGGGCGTGGCGGAGCCTGCCGCATTGAAGACCATGCCACGTTCCTGACACATCTGCTCACATCGACGCACCAGTTCCAGTTCTTCGCACGTGGCACGGCGGAACAGGCTCTGTTTCGAGTGGGCCAGCCCTCGTTCGAAGAAGACGAGTCGCTGCAAATAGACCTCGCGTATGCCATGCTCGTATGCCAGATCGATAAGCGCAGGCAGTTCGCGCAAGTTTCCTTTCATAGCGGTGAACCACAGGGAGACGGCCGGTTTGCTCGCGAGCTGTTCCTGCTGAATGGCAGTGAAGGTGCGGATGTTGCGCCAGATTTTATCGAAGGCGTCTACACCGCGCACCCGGGCATACGTCTCACGCGTCGCGCCGTCCATCGAGAGACGATATTCATCCAGCCCAGCCTCGATCAGTTCCTGGCCCCGCTTCGCATTGAGCAGGATGCCGTTGGAGTTAAACAGCACATAGGTTCCGCGTGCTTTGAGATAGCGAATCATGCGCGGCAGTTCTTTGTTGAGCAATGGCTCACCCAGGCCGTGCAGCACCACGCGCTCCAGCTCAGGAAACTGATCCACGATGGAGCGAAAGTCGTCGAAAGAGAGATCGCGGTCATTCTCGCGCGAGAGCAGCGTGCGCGGGCACTGTTGGCACAATTCGTTGCATCGACTGGTCGGTTCAATGTAGATCGAGCGTGGCAGCCTGGCTTTAGTCATTCAAACTCCTTTAAATTCGCCAAATGGGCGAAAGTCATGTGTCCTCCTCGTTCCTGCATAGCGCAATGTTGTACGCAACATGTAGAAGCTGGCCTTCGCGAATTGGTCTCACCATCATAGGCAGGTCAGCGGGATCATCCCTTCCGTCCCCGTCCGTAAATATAACCATCTCAGCCCCGAGGCTGCACGCCGTTTCGAAGCCCTTCAAACAGGCTCATCCATAACCGAGTAGCGGTTCACTGGCAACGATTGCTCCCGAACTTTGTGCTACAGCCGCTGTAGCATCCGTACTGCCGTTGTCGACCACGATCGCCCATTGTGCGAAGTTCGGGGAATCTCTGCGAGCAGGCGATGGCGAGCTGCTTCCTCAATCAGGGCCGGGATGACGATAGCAACCTTTTCGGTCACCATACCGCAGCTAACTCCTCTACGTCTATGACAATCAATGACATACCCTCCTCATTCGTCATATGTCGTTCTCTTGTAACACGATATAGGTATGAAATTATTTACGGGAATCGGGCTAGTTGTAACTTCTGGTGTTATTCTCTTATGCTCACCGCTCCATAGATCAATCCAAGAACAAGTAGGCCGATACCCGGTAGCCAGAGTGAGAGCATAAAAGGCACAAAGTTGCCAAGGGTGAGATGCTCCGCCAGGAGCAATTCAATGATGGCAACTGCCACTACAATGAGGCCTGGCGTCACTGCCCCAGCACCTATATAGCCACGAAGAGTCATCAATGCGATGGCGAGTTCTGCAAGTCCAATGGCGAGCAGAAATGTGACGAGGTCCCGTCCTTTCAGGACAGGGATAACTGGCTTGAACGAGAGGAAAACGGCTATGCCTATGAGCGTTGTCAGTATACCGCCTATTACCAGGCGATGCGGATTGAGTGCTGCGGCTAACAACATACCAAGACCGAGCACTACAATGCCTACCGGGTAGGCAAAAGGGTTTGGGTGCAGTAGCCAGGCTGCTAATAGACAGAGTATACCTAACATTAGCAATACAAATGCCTGTAGACGGCTCTTGGTTCGCTTGGCTGCACGTGCCGAGTTCTTCCTGGACATACTCTTCCGCCTTCTATGAGGAGTAATGGGTATCAGTGGTTGCAAAGAAGAGGATACCCTTGCCTTTGTAAGTAGCGAGTCAGCCGACCGATGGCGACTTCGGTGAAGAAACAGCCTGCAGTTGGATTATCTGCGTCATCAAGCAGCTCCAAAACACGCTGTAGCGGCATGAACTGGCAGCGCAGAATCCCTTCCACTAGGCCTTGCATTGCCTCCAACCCTGCTTTGAGCCGAAACGTATCTGGACGTTCTGCCTCCAGGTACAACCAGGGAAGCTCGATCCGATAAAAATAGACGCCTTCCCCCTCGCCCGCTGTATCCACGTCCGCGTTATTGGTGGTTGCAGGTGGGCCTAATCGCTCAAGCATCTCCAGACGAATGGCGCCTTTGACCATTTCCTCGGTGAGTTCCAGGAGCGCCGTTTGGTGGTGGAGATGCTCCACTATTTCTTTTGACTGGCGGGTGAAGAGCTCCCCTTGGTCAGGCATCTGCGTGTACCCCCGTGGAACTGCCAGGATCGGCATGGCGGGGTGATGAAGTCTGCGCTGCTGCCAGAGGATTCCGACATAGATCTGGTGAGTTTCAGGCTCTTCTGCGTAAGCCACGATGACCGACCCACCGCCGGCGAACTCGCGCTTCCACATGCCATCGTAAGGTCGCCCTGCCGAGGCATTGGGGTGCAGGCCGTAGGTATAGGCGATACCGATCATTGTGTTGGTGGCGGTGAACCACTCCAGGGCTTGCATGTCACTCCGTTGCTGTTGTGCATATGCTGCCAATAACTCTTCGAGTCGAATGCCGTTGGCTTTGAGTTCCCAATCACGGACGATCAAGGGATCAAGCGCATAGGAAGGTTTCTCTCCGTTGCTCTTCATAAAAATTGCTCCCTGCCTTTCACCTGACACATAGGCCAACCCATTGTAGCGTTGGACCGCGAGCACCGTCCAGAGCAAGGCTCCAAGGTGGAAAAGACGCCTGGGAGCCAGCAGTGAGCAACGAGCAACTCGACAATCCAGATCATTCACCGACGTTCATCGTGCTCGCTTTCTTGAGATCGTCCTCACACGCTGAGGGTCTCATGAACTGGGCGTCTGTATCCAGCCTTTTGAAGGCGACATACCGATCGAATACAAAGAAGCATGTGCTTTTCACGAACAATCGCGCCTACAATGCCGCTGCTGCATGCTGTTGCTGGAGTTGGAAGTAGATTGGCCCCAACACTACCCCGAAAAGCAGGTCGATGGGAAACGTGGAAAGGAACCTCCCAAAATCGAGGCTGAAAGGTGCACGATGGCTCATGATGTTGGCAAGCAGCAGTGAGAAGACGAGCCACCAGACAAAGCCGAGCACAAGCCCCCGGAGGAGCGCGCGACTGATCGTGATGATCCTCTCCCTCTGGAGCGCACCAAAGATGAGACCAAACACCCCTCCCAGCACAAGAAGCAAGAGAAAGCCGACGATTCGACTGATGGTCGGGTCCGCAATGGTGATCCCAAACCAGTGTAACGCCTCCGGTAAAGTGCGCCCTGGCGTCCCATCCGTCACAAAGTTGAGCATGGCGAGCACCAAGCCTGCAAGAAGCCCCGCCACCAGACCCCTGCGTAGTGTTTGCATCGTCTCCTTCTCTTTCTCGACCTACACAAACCAGTTCGTGATGCGCGCCATGCGATGATGCTGTCCTGCTGCTTGTAGCCGTGGTGCAAGCCATTGATCGACACCCAGCCTGCGCCCTGCTGGAACAGCCACCAGTGCGAGTGCAAGCAGTACCAGCATGCCATACGTCCAAATCCATTCGGTATAGGCCAGGCCAACATAGAGTTGTAGGGATAAGATCGTCGCAAGGATGGCTCCAAAGCGTGTAAAGAGTCCAAACATCAGGCTGATGGTCACCAGCAGTTCTACCGTCCAGACGCACGCCGCCAGTGGCACAAATGCCGTGCAGCCGGCTGGCGTTGATAGGCTGGTACAGCCAGTAAGAAAGGTGTGCTGAAGAATGTAGCCGTAACCGGGGATAATCGTGTGCTGTGATTCACGGATGATGTACGGATAAAGCCCTCTGAAGTCGGGGGGCATCTTCCAGAAAAGCTGCTGGAACCAGAGATAGCCCACAAAAATACGGATCAGTGCAAAACCCGTAATACTGCGCTCGCTTAAGGTGATGGGGGCGCTAATAGTGCTACTCGCTCTGGCTCCTGTGATCGCTACCCGTTTGCGGTCACCGGCCGATGATGAGATACCCATAAGTCCGATGCTCCTTTATTGGATACCAGTTTAAAAATACATATATCATGACACACGAAATAACAGGTATTTATTTACTGATGGCATCGAAAAGGGATGCTTGGGTCTTCCGCTGCTTTGGTGAATCAGCTCGCTTGCTTGCCTTTTTCGGGTTGGATAAAGGCATTTGAAAGTGTTACAACAGAGGATAGTGTTACGATTGCTATTACCCCCCAAAGGAGCAGGCGTTTGAGGAAAGTGAAGCCGAGAAATGAAAACGATCCGTTATCGAGAGCCAAAAGATGGTAGAATGAAGAGCTGTTTTTACGGCCTTGCTAAAGGGGTATATCTGAACACAATCATCTCTGGAGGAATATGTGTTGAACGAGAAGATCTTGATTCAATCCCAGCGATTACACGTTCGCACATGGAAGCAAAGCGATTTGGACGCACTGTATCATGTGATGTCTCAGCCACGGACACATCTGTACACCCAGGAAGAACCCTGGTCGAGAGAATATACGCAATCGTGGCTCGAGTGGCATCTCGACCACCGGATAGGATGGGAAGTGGGCACCTTTAATTGCCCTCTCATTTTACGTGCTACCGATCAATTCATTGGGAATGTGGGATTAAACCCATTCTTAAAAGATGAGCGTATTCCAGAAATTGAGTGGCAGATTGACCCGGAGCACTGGGGAAGAGGATATGCCACAGAAATCGGGCTTGCAATGCTCAGCTATGGCTTTCAAGAGGCTGAATTTCCTGCCATCATGGGTTGTGCATTATCACAACATGTGATATCAAGAAGAGTCATGGAGAAGATTGGAATGACTCACCTGTATGACAAAGAGGATCATGGGGGCACGAAGAGCTTCTATCGCATTGAGCAGCACGAGTTTTTCCGATGAATACGGCTCTCACCGACTCTTCGCAGAAGAGCTTGGCAACCCTAGCTCCACTTCTACAGCGCATGAAGCACACGCTGACGGAGCAGGGGAAAGCTCGCCCGACCATAGCCTTGCCTCTTGATGAGTTTGAGCTTGTTGACGAAGCCCTCTGCCTGAGCGTTGGAATGCACGACAGTGAGTCCTGCGAGCACGGCCTCTTTGTCGCGTTCAAGACCCTTGGCGAACCGCTGTATTTCAGCGAGCCCGCTCTCGGCCACCTGCTGCTTCCAGTCTCCCAGGCGATGCCCTTCTCGCTTGCGCACGATCTGCCCAAACGCTTGAACCAGCATATGTAGTGCCGCAAGTTGCGTACTCGCCTGGCACAGTTCCTCCAGCTCTACACGTTCATCTGGTTCGAGATCATCAAAGGGGCGAGCAATGAGCCAGAGGGCTTCTCGAACTGAGACACGAGAGAGCACAGGAAGCGCAGGAAGCTCGACTGGCTCCTGCTTGAGCGTTTTGAGAAAGCGATACACCTGTCTGTCCGTTCCTCTATATCCCTTCTCTTTAATCTCAAGATAAAGCTGTGAGCCTTTTTTGCACCCTTCCCTCCACCTTGTGAGAACGTAGGCTGCATAGGGATCAAAGAGACTTTGCCGCTTGCGCCGACGCTTGTGTCCTGGGCACGCACCTTGCTTGTTCCAATTTTGGACTGTTCGCGTCGTCACTCCGAGTCGTCGAGCGACCTCACCTTGCGGAACGCCGAGCTTCTGCAATTCCATCATGTAATCAAACCGTTCTTGATTCTTTGCCAATCGGCTCTGGTGTTGATGTTCATGAGCAGGATCAGGAGCAGGTCGCCATTCCTTCGCTTTGGGGACACGAGGGGAAGGAAGCGGGGGTAACTCTTTCCTGATCTCTTTGTAGCAACGGGTTACAGCAGGCTCAATAGCCTCGACCAAGTTTTTATACAAGTGAAAACGATCTGCCACCGGAGTTGCTTGGGGTGCCCCTTCACGTGCGGCTTGTGCATAATCATTGCCGCGATCCCGGCTCACGTACTCAATTTCGGCGTGATGACGCATCCACTCAGCAGCACTTTTCGTCGAACGTTCAGGAAGGAGATCGATCACCTGGTGGTTGCTCACATCCACAAGGATGGTACCGAACCTGCGCCCCCGGCGAAACGAGAAGTCGTCAATCCCTAAAACGGTGATCCGACCAGCAGCAGGGCAGGAAAGAGCCATGATGCGGCGAAGCATGGTGGTTGGTGAAGCGTGCATCCTAATGCGGTCGGCGAGTCGTGGTCCCAGTTCCCCACTGGTAGCAAGACCAATGGCCTGCACTGCCTCAAACAGCCGAGTCGTGACCTGCGCCCAAGGCCGGGCAAAGGGAGAGAGCCGCTCAGCAAAGATTTTTCGAGGGCAGTTGGGATTGCAACAGAAGAACTTGCGGACAGAGAGATGAAGGACGACCTTTCGATCTCCACACGGGACATCACGCAGCGTCCGCTGATAGCGGCTGTGGACCTGCGATGAGGCGTGAGCACACAGCGGACAACAAGAAGCGGGGCACGTTGAGACCACCCCAACCGAAAGATGAGCACCTTGTGGCTCTACCCACTCCACGTGCAATCCTTCGGGGAGCGAGAACAGCGATGACACGTCCATCATCATAATCATCATCAGACTCCTCATGAAGCAGCACTATCGATCGATTTTTCATGAAGAATATATCACTCCATGTCAACACATCTTCTCTCAAACAAGCTCCTCCTTTCACCAAAGCAGGGGAAGAGCCAAGTATTTCGACAAACATCACTCTCCTCTTCCGTGTGGGTTTTCTTAGGTTGATTTACAATCAGGAGTTCAATGCCTCTCCTAGTATTGCTAGATTGCATCTTTCTGGCACAAAACGACCGGGCCAGACCAGGTAGCAGAAGTGTAACTCTTCACGAGAGAAAGTCGAGAAAAAAGTTGTCTCTTGTTTCGTGTATATATAAAGAGAGGAAACGAGGGCTTTTCTATGGCGAAGGAACTCCTCATACGGGCATTGCGGGGAGAGCGTGTCGAGCAGGCTCCCTGGCTGCCACATATTGGGACGCACGCCGCACAACTCCTGGATGTGAGCGCAGAACGCTACCTCCAAGATGCTGAACTGCTTGCGCGTGGCGCGGTCCTGTGCGCGGAGCGCTACTGTTGCGATGGTATCCCACTCCTGGATGATCCACAAATGGAAGCCATTGCGTTGGGATGTGTCCCACACTGGTCGGAGCAGGGGCCCGCATCCATCGTCGCCTCACCGCTTTACGCTCTCTCAGCAGAACAGGTTGTCGCACAGCTCCCTCCTCTCCCCGATGAAACGACGGGGCGCTGGCCCACCGTGATCGCTGCTGGGAAACTGGCGAAGCCTGAGCTAGCTGGACACGGTATCGCCCTTGTGGGCATAGCGGCTGGTCCCTGTACGATTGCCTACCAGTTGCGTGGCATGGCGCTATTTCGTGACCTTTTCCGCCATCCTGAGTGCGCCGCCGGGATGTTCGCCTACGCGGGTCAGGTGAGCGCCATCTCTGCTCGCATCTATGCCGAGGTGATCGGCTGTGATATCGTTGCTATCAATGATACACCCGCCACGATGTTGCAACCCGCCTATTTCCGGCAGTATGTTCTTCCCAATCTGCAGACTGCATGGGAGATCATCCACCGTGCTGGCAAAACATCGAGCCTGTGGGCGTGAGGGGAGAGCGTCAGAGTCATCCGTGAGATGGCAGGCAGCGGCGCACACAGCATTGCCATTGACGAGTGTATGGCCCTGGCATACGTCGGGGAAATTGCCCAAGAGCATCACATCGGTTTTATCGGCAACTTCCATGTGACTGCCGTGCTCTTTGAGGAAACTGAAGACCCAACAGCGGATGTGCAACGCTGCATAGATGAAGGGAAGCGCTTCCCGGGCTATGTTTTCGGCCTCGGAGGACCACTGACCCAGCATATTAGGCTTTCAAGACTAGAGGAGGCTGTCGCAGCCTATCATGTACGGCGAAGATGAGAACAGAAAGGTGCGTTTCATGGCAACAGCAACGACCACCCCGCATCCCTCCTATCTGGATGCGCTTGAACCGATTCTCACGGAGATCATTGCTCCGGCTGCTGGCCAAATTGACCGAGCGGCAGCGTACCCACAGGCAGCGCTCGATGCGCTCGCTCAGACAGGACTGCTGGGTCTGGTGAGCGCAAAAGAGGTGGGAGGACTTGGGGAAGGAATCCGCGCAGCCACACTTGTCGTTGAGCAGATCGCAAGACATTGCGCCTCGACCGCCTTGATCGTCTGCATGCATTATGCAGCAGCGGCTGTTATCGAGGCACACGGACCACGAGCAGTTCGAGAGGCGATTGCTGAGGGCCGCGCAGTCGCGACCCTGGCTTTTTCAGAAGCAGGGTCACGCAGCCACTTCTGGGCGCCAGTGAGTACGGCAGCGGCCTCTGGCGAGAGTGTTCGACTCGACGCCAGGAAAAGCTGGATCACAGCTGCAGGAAAAGCTGATCTGTATGTCTGGTCAAGCCGCCCCTTGACGGCTGAAGGCATGAGCACGCTCTGGCTTGTTCCCGCCACTGCCGAAGGGCTGCGCGTTACGGCGCCATTTGATGGGCTGGGGCTGCGCGGCAACTACTCAAGTCCGGTCACGGCCGACGGAGTCATGGTCTCTCAAGACGCCATGCTGGGTGAAGATGGCAAGGGCTTCGATATCATGATGCAGATTGTCCTGCCCTACTTCCAGTTCATGAGCGCCGGCTGCTGCCTTGGGATGATGGAGGTGGCAACGACGAAGGCCACCGCGCACGTCGGGAGAACAACGCTCGAGCATAGCGGTCAATCCCTCGCCGATCTGCCCACCGTGCGTGCCTATGTTGCTCGTATGCGTATCAAAACCGATATGGTGCGCGCGTTACTGCTCGACGGCCTTGATGCGCTTGAAAGCAGGCGCGAAGATGCCATGCTGCGCGTGCTCGAGGTCAAAGCTGCATCCGGTGAGATGTCAACCGAGGTCACAGACCTTGCCATGCGCGTCTGCGGTGGGGCCGCGTTCCGCAAGGAGGTCGGAGTCGAGCGCCACTTCCGTGATGCGCGAGCGGCGACAGTGATGGCCCCCACAACCGATGCACTGTATGACTTTATCGGCAAAGCTACTTGTGGCATGCCGTTGTTCGGCTAAAAAGGGGAAGATCACTATGAGTGAGGAGACCGTACTGCTGCTCGGAGCAGTGGCCTACGATCCCAAGGTCGTGACAATCTGGGAGGGATTCAAAGGCTATTTTGCGCGCCATTCGCTCAGGATGGACTACGTGCTGTACTCGAACTATGAGCGCCAGGACGAAGCGCTCATCGACGGACACATTCACGTGGCATGGAATTCTCCCCTCGCCTGGGTACGCGCCCGTCGTCTCGCCGCAGCCCGCGGACTGGAGGCTCGGGCCATCGCTATGCGAGATACTGACTGTGATCTGACCTCCGTTGTCGTGGTGCGAGAGGATGGGCCTATCAAGGCTGTGACGGATCTCAAGGGACGAGTCGTAGCGGTCGGCGCGGTGGATTCACCACAGGCCACGCTCCTTCCGCTTGCACATCTGTATACTCTGGGTCTCGATCCAGGCTTGGACATCATGGTTCACTATCATAATGTGTTCGTCGGCAAGCATGGGGACCACATCGGAGGAGAGCGCGATGCCGCCCATGCCCTCGTTACAGGTGAGGCCTCTGCAGCGTGCCTGCTCGAATACAACTATCACCAGTTTCTCCTGGAAGGAATGCTGCCTGCCGGGACAACACGCATGCTCGCCCGCACTCGCTCCTTCGACCACTGTAACTTCACCGTGGTATCAACAGCTCCGCCCGAACTGATAGCCCACTTTCAGTCGCTACTTATCGACATGTCTTATGATGACCCGGATGTGCGACCACTGTGCGACCTGGAGGGATTACAAGCATGGTACCCAGGAAGAGTAGACGGCTATCATGCCCTTGAGGCGGCTGTAGCGCTTGCTCACTTTTACGATCAGCAAGGGAACATCACGGCAAGCGACTATCATTTCTGACTCATTGCGTCTTGCCTGAGCACGCAGTGCTAGACGCGCCAGCGTCGTTGGCAAGACGGATAGGTGCCGAGGGAAGAACGCTATATACATGAGAGGAGGGAGATGAGATGCCATTAGCTCATACCAATCCGCAGGGCGATGGTGAGGACCTGCTCCATCGTCTCTGGCTCTATACCAACTACGATTGTAATCTCTCCTGTAGTTATTGCGTGGCAGAATCCTTTGTGGGGGCCGAGCGCAACGGACTCACGCTCCCACAAGTCTGCCGTCTGATCGATGAAGCGGTAACGTTAGAGATGACAGAACTCTTCCTGACAGGAGGTGAACCATTCATCCTGCACGACATCTTCACGATGCTGCATTATGGCCTGGAACGCATGCACGTCACCGTGCTCAGCAATGGCATTCTGCTGAAGGGACAGCGCCTCCAACTGTTGAAGACGCTGCCCTACCGCGAGCGTCTGACGGTCCAGATCAGCCTGGATGGCTCGAATGCCTCAGTACATGACTTCTACCGTGGTGCGGGAAGCTGGCAGAAAGCGATAGACGCGATTGGGCGGCTCAAAGCTGAAGGCTTTCATGTGCGTTTAGGAACCACGCAGACTCCTGAAAATAGCCAGGATCTCGCTGCTATGTGCCGGCTGCATCGCGCGCTTGGGATCCCCGATGACGACCACATCATCCGCCCTCTCGTCCGCCGCGGTTTCTCGGCAAAAGGCATGACTATTTCACTTCCCGCGCTCGAACCGGAAGTGACCGTGGACCGTGATGGAGTCTATTGGCACCCCATCGCAACTACCCCTGATCTGCTGATCTCATCCCGCATCTTTCCCCTGCGCGAGGCAGTCGTGCGGATCAAAGAGATCCGGGAGTCCCTCCTTATAGTCACCGGAGGAGCATCCAGCCGCTTTCGCTGAGGGTGAGTGCTCTGTACTCCGTGTGAGTGCCTGACGAGAAATGAGACTGAAAGAATCCTCCTAATAAATACCTATACTGCCCACAGAAAATAGGCGATTTCCTCGATCTTGTGGCTATGGGCGCCACAAGGTTGCCATCCATTTACTCATTCTTTACCTAAAATTGCGTTTCCATTGAGGTACGGCGGCTATCTTATAGATAGCGCTAGATGTGACAAGCACCCTAGCCAAATTCAGACGGGTTGCCTGACGCAATGAAAGAGTGCATGACAATGGAAAAGCTATCGACTTGTCTAAAAGAAAACACAGCGGCATTAAGAAGCGATGCACGTACTGGAGAGAAGACCCTGGCGGTCACCCAACTCTATGACGAGTTCCGACGACGGATCTACTCCCATAGCTATCGTTTGCTTGGCAACCAGCAAGACGCTGATGATATTACACAGGAAGTATTTGTATCTGCCTACCTTACTTGGGATAGCTTGTCTGATCGTGCTAACCTCTCTGGGTGGCTCTACCGTATTGCGACAAATTTATGTATTGATCGTTTACGACAACGCAAGCGCATCTCCCGTCGGGTACATGAGTATGCTCATGGCGCAAGCAAAGAGGATGTTTTCTTCAGGTCACCTCATAGTGGAGGCATTCCTGAGATTGCCGAACGAGAGCATATTCAGCGCACTTTCGCACACCTGCCGCAAGGATATGCCCTCCCGCTGCTCCTCAATGCTGCCAGGGGGATCCCGTATCAGGAAATTGCGCTCATCGTCGGTATTTCGCCGAATGCTGCGGCGACACGTCTCACGCGTGCGAGAAAGCTGTTTGCAGAAGAGTATCAGCGTCTGGGTAGTGATGTTGTCAAAGAACAGGGGCAGCGGCTGTGAACAACACCGCTATGCCAGCGGTCTCCAGGTCAAGGAGCGACGGAGCCTTCCGTTCCGTCGTCTGTAAGATGAGTGTGAGCGGTTCTACCTATCCAATTTTTAGAGCCCCGGAAGACCGGCATTATTTCATAGACCTTGCCGGATTCCATTGCTCGTTTGCAGCAGGTGGCACGGTGTGCTATCATCCATGCAGCAGTATGGAGGTCAGAATGTGGTAACGCGCATCCTTTTGGTGGACGACGACCCGCATCTCGTCCCATTAATCCAGCGCGGCCTTGCCTATGAGGGCTTTGAGGTGTATACCGCCATGGACGGCGAATCCGGCCTGGCAGCGGCTCGAGCACATCAGCCGCACATTGTGCTGCTAGATATCGCCATGTCAGGTCTTGACGGGTTCGAGGTGTGCCGTCGCTTGCGGCTCCACGACGATATCGCGATTATCATGCTCACCGCCCGCGACGAGGTTACCGATAAGGTCAGCGCTCTGAACCTGGGCGCTGACGATTACATCCCCAAACCATTCGCATTCGATGAGCTTGTGGCGCGGATCCGAGCGGTGCTGCGCCGCTACAAGGTAGGAGGCGAACCCCTGGCCTATACTGACCTGGAACTCAATCAAGCCACGCGAGAGGTCCGGAGGGCTGGACATCTGGTGGAACTGACCGTGCAGGAGTACAGGCTCTTGTTACTCTTTCTGCGTCACCCCAGGCAAGTGCTGACCCGCGAGCAACTCCTGGAGCGGATCTGGGGATATAACAGCGAGATCGACACCCACGTCCTGGAAGTACACATCGGCCATCTCCGCCAGAAGCTGGAGGCCCGGGGTGGTTCCCGCCTGATCCACACGGTCCGCGGTTTTGGCTATACGCTCAAGGAATAAGTGGATGTATATCCGTACCCGCCTGGCTCTCTGGTTCATGCTCATCCTGTCCGTGGTACTGACGGCTTTTAGTGTGACGATCTACCAGCTCACGAAGAGTAATCTCCTGACGGAGATCGACACAGACGTGCGTCAGCGAGCCGCCATGTTGAGTCTCGCCACACACCCCTACCCGCAAGAAACCACCATGCGTGTGCCGAAACTGGATGTCTTCGCCTCGCCAGACATCTACCTCCAGGTGCTGGACCAGCACGGGAGAGTGCTCGCGAGTTCAGGCAATCTGGGGAACCGCATCCTGCCCCTGATGCGTGATGCGAATGTGGCTGACCAGGTGAGAGAAGCGCGTGTGGGTAGGACACTGCTCTTCGTGTACGGTCGGGCTGTGATTGCCCACAGTCAATTGCTCGGCTATGTACTCGTCGCCCGCTCACCCCAAACTATCTATTTTGCGCTTGGAAGCCTGCTGCACATCCTCATTCCCGGGGTGATCGTCGCCCTGGTACTGGCAGGGCTGGCGATCTGGTTGCTGGTACGCCAGGCGATGCGTCCTCTGGAGCGCCTGGCGACAACTGCCGCTGATATCGCCGCCGCCCAAGATCATTCCCGCCGTCTCTCGCCACAAGGACCGCCCGACGAAATCAACCGCCTGGCGCACACGATCAACGGCATGCTCCAGGCCCTGGAGGACACGTACCAGCAGGTGCAGAAGGTCAACGATCTCCAGCGCCACTTCCTGATCGACGTTTCCCACGAGCTGCGTGCCCCCTTGACGATCATGCTTTCCTCCCTTGACCTGATCAGGAGAGTAGGAGCGGCCGACCCGGACTTCCAGGCGCATTCCCTGGAGCGGATGCGCCTGGAAGCCGAACGCATGGCGCGCATGGTGGCGCAACTGCTCATCCTCGCACGCTCCGATGCCGCTGTTGCGGCAGCCCACGAACCCGTGCTGTTGGGGGATATCGTGGTCGAGATCTGCCGCCAGAGACCTCCGACCGGCAGCGAACTCATTCTGGAGTGCCGGGGTATGGAGTTTCTGGAGGGTGCGCTCGTCTGGGGCAACCCGGACTACCTGAGACAGCTCTTTCTGATCCTGCTGGACAACGCCTTCAAATACACTCCTGCAGGCGGGAGAGTAGAGGTGATTGGGAGCCTGGATGAGCAGATGGTGTCTATCACTGTGGCTGATACCGGCATTGGCATTCGCCCAGGCGATTTGCCCAAAATTTTTGACCGCTTTTACCGGGCTGAAAACGCTCGCTCTCAACCTGGTGCGGGCTTAGGACTTGCGATTGCCCAGCGCATCGTCGAGCAGCATGGCGGGAAGATCCATGTTGAGAGCAAGCCTAGCCAGTGCAGCCGCTTTACGGTCTCCTTACCGTTGCTCGAGTAGGGGAGATGGCCGTCGAAATCTCTCCTCAACACAGTAGGTCATTGGAACGGGTTGAAATTGAGCGTCGTCTTCTATTGTTCTTTCATACAGTGAGGACTCCTCCCTCCCCAAAAGCAGGTGAACCAGTTTAACATCAGGAGACTATAAAGAAATAGGAGAAGGAGAGACGGTGTGAATCACAATGGAGTGACCCCTAACTACCAGACCACATGCGAAGTCAACATCTTACCTCTTGAAAGTCAGCCATTTCAAATTCGAGGGGAGGCACATACCCAAGACTGGAATGGAGGCGCTTGGTGTTCTACACGTCCTCGATGACTTGACCAATCTTGGTGGATGCCTCTTCAAAGGGGTGAGACTGTTTCAGCTAGACCTCCTCTTGTTTCAACGTTTTGAAACAGGACTCAGCTTTGGCAGTGTCGTAGGCAGTGCCTTTGGCTGACATACTGATGTGAACGCCCACCCTCACCAAGCGTTCGGTGTAGGCATACCTGGCATAGTGCACTCCGCGATCCGAATGGTGACTGAGTCCTGCTTTCACCTCACGGGTCGCTAGCGCCTCTTCCAAGGCACCCAGAGCCAAATGGGTCTCAATGCGCGTCGACACCTTCCATCCAATACACCGACGCGCATAGGCATCTAGGATCGTGGCCAGGTAGACAAACTCACTTCTCAAGCGGATGTAGGTGAGATCGGCCACCCAGATCACATTCGGAGCAGCAGGCGTTCGGCCCTTGACCAGATTCGGATAGTTCGGGAAGGGATGATGTGAGTCAGTCGTCTGCGCACAATGCCGTTTCAAATGGCAGAGCAAGGACTCTTCCCGCATGATGCGCAGCACCCGCTTATGGTTCACCTTCCATCCATCTCGCTGTAAGGCATGGGTCACTCGACGAGAGCCATAGCCGGCACAGTCCAGGATGAGTTGCTCTAGCGCAGCTCGCACTGCACCCTCTTCAGCCCGCTTCGATGCATCGACTGTGACGTGGTGCCTGTCATAGAACCAGGCTCGGTTGACCTGCAACAGCTCACAGAGATGACGGATGGAAATGGGCAGCTGCTCCTGACATGCCTGCTCGATTACCGCATGTCGCTGTTGAAGGGGAGCTTGCCCAAGGCTTTTTTTAGCCGTGCGTTCTCCACAGCTACGTGTCCACACAAGCGTTCCAACTCCGCAATTTTTGCTTCTGCTGATGGAGCCTCCGAAGAGGCTTTCGACACAAAGGCCTCTTCTCCACGCTGATCATACGCATTCCTCCAGCGTGAAACCACGCTAGAAGCCAGATGATGCTCGCGGCAAATCTGAGCCGGGCGCTTTTCTCCACTTGCCACCTGTCGGACAATCGTCAGCTTCCATTCTCTGCTGTGAACTCTTCCGCTCATCGTACAGCGCTTCCCACTTATGCCAAGGATCATCAGCGAAGAGCTGATCTTGTTGCAGAGGTGGAAAACACTTCGATTGGAGGTGGTTTTGTGAAGAGGACAAAGACAGATTTTTCGTGAGGCAATGAGCTTTAGTTGGGGGGTAATCGATATATGAAACTTCCCGCCAGTTTTCAACAGAGCTAATAGACAAAACTGAATATGGGGATTATACTGCTCTCAAACAACAGCTCAGACGCTTTCTTGACGAGGTGTACAAGTACAAGCACATCCATTCTACCGTGGGCTAACTCCCTCCAGCCGAGTTTGAAAGCCACTGGAAGCAGTAGAGCCACCAGTCTGACATGCACGAACAACGACGGAATGTGTTTCCAGTCTACCGGAGCAGTACGTGGCAACAGAACAAACTCAAAAAACTGAAGAAATGCAGCCTGAAACGGTCAAATTCTTGTCGCTTGGAGGAGAAGAAGATGTCACACGCAATATGTATTTGTATGAGCACAAAGACCAAATACTTATTGTCGATTGTGGCTTGGGGTTCCCCGATGAAACCATGTTGGGAGTAGACTTACTCCTGCCTGATATTACTTATCTCCTTCAGAACTGTATGCCCGAGGGCAAAGCCAAAAAGAAAATCGTCGGTATGCTGTTGACCCATGGACACGAAGATCATATCGGCGGCTTGCCGTATATTTTGCCGCAATTGCCGTCTTTCCCTTTGTTTGGATCACCGCTCACAGCCGCTCTTGCCAATGAAAAATTGACCGAATTCCATACTCAGCCTGTTGTCCAGACGGTTCCATTTACTCCTGGCACCATGCAGATCGGTGATTTCAACATTACCTTTATCCATGTCACACACTCAATTCCAGATGCGGCACACCTTTTCATTGAAACTCCTGCAGGCAACTTCTACCATGGAGCAGACTACAAATTCGATTTGACTCCTGCTGACAGAAAAAGGACGGAATTTCTCAAAATAGCACAGGCAGCACAAAAAGGCATTACGGCCCTTCTTTCTGATTGCCTTGGCGCGGAAAGACCCGGATTTACTCCCTCGGAAGAGATGCTCACACAGAATTTTGAAAAAGCGATGCGTGACTATCAAGGAAAAGTCTTTATCACGACCAATTCTTCCAATGTGTCCCGTTTGAACCAGGCGATTGAGGCGGCAGAAAAGCTCAACCGCAAAGTCTGTTTTGTCGGGAGATCCATCATCAAAGCCAAACGCATCGCACAAAAACTCGGCTATCTGCATATCAAACGGGGAACTGAAATCCAAATAGACCACATACCTCACTTTCAGAGCAATCAAGTCATGCTTCTGGTAGCGGGAAGCCAGGGACAGGAAAACTCTGCCATGACACGCATAGCGGGGGGAGAATTCAAAGACATACGACTGCAACCCAATGATATGGTGATCTTCTCCGCTGATCCTATACCGGGCAACGAACTTGCGGTCAGTTCGTTGGTAGATGCCATTGCAAAAAAAGGTGCAACGGTCATGTATTCGGATATTGCCAGTGGTTCCTTCCATGTCTCCGGTCATGGCTCTTCCGGCGATCACATGCTTTTAATTTCCTTGACCCAGCCCACATTCCTCCTGCCAATCAGCGGAACGTATCGGCATATGATCGCATACCGTACCCTCTGTGAAAAAATGAACTACAAAAGAAATCAGATTTTTCTGATTGAAAATGGGCAGGAAGTCGTATTTACCGCTCAACACGCCAAAATCGGCAAGAAAATTGAAGTGAAAAATGTCTACGTCGATGAAGTATCGGGGGAAGAACTGGAAAGTTATGTAATCCGTGACCGTGAACGGTTAGCACAGGAGGGAGTATTGATCCTGCTGGTAGAAATCAACGCTTCGAACTGTCAATTAGCGAGGAAACCCGAAGTCATCATGCGGGGGACCTCATTGTCTGAATCAAAAGCAGACCTGACGAAATTCTTACAGAAAGACATAGCAAAAGCGCTTTCCAATCAAAAAGGCACGATCACAAACCGAGTATACATCAGGAGAATAATCGGTGACGTTGCCGAACGTTATATCTTCAAAAAATTCCACAGTCAGCCTCTGATCCTCCCCGTCGTGATTGAGGTATAACAGTAGTGACGCATGTAGACGTCACTGCGAGACTCGAACGATGAAAGGGATGAAGCACTATTTTCCCTAGCACTTTTGAATAGAACATGTATTCAATCATGTTTTATCTCTTGTATGATGAGAGTAATGCTATCTTTTGCCCCATGTAATGATGCATTTCCTCTCTGTTATGGGTCTCTCTTTTTTAAAGAGAGGAGGTCATCCCAGCAGATCATCTATTGAATTCCTTTACAGAGAGTAAGCTTGAGGATCAAGAAGAAATAGACACCCCGGACTCAACAGAAGCCTACCTGTTGAACGATACTATAAACGACTCTCCTTGAGACATTTGGCCATGTGATGATTATCTGCGTGACAGCATGTAGTCAGGAATGCGTAGAATGAATTACTCTCTGCCTCAATCTACTTACGGAGCGCGTACATGAAAAGACTATGCGAGAAGAGAGAAAAGAGGTACAATTTCCTATCATGAAACCTGTGCGACGAAAGGATACACATAGATGGCAATTGACCTGGCTGTGATGAGAAAGCGACTTGAAGAGAAACAGGCTGAACTTCAGCAGCATATCGCGAGATTGATAGGAAGCCCCGCGCAACCCGAAGATTCAATCCAAGCCAGCGATGGCGATGTAGAGCCGGAAGAAGAGGCGGTGGATCTCGAGGAAACAGACGTGGAACAAGCTATTCTGGACAATGAGAAAACGTTGCTCTTCGAAGTACAACAGGCGCTGGCACGCATCGATAATGGAACGTATGGTATCTGTAGCAATTGCGGGCAGCCCATCCCCGAAAAACGACTGGAGGCTATTCCCTGGGCCACCCTGTGCGTGACATGCGAGTCGAAGCTGGTGTCTGAGGGATGAGCAGGGCTTAGGCGTTCTAAAAGAGAGAGATACAAGTCCTCCAAAGCCGCTTCAGGATGAGTGCTATGGTAGCGTATCCGAGCAGCAATAGTGGAAAATCCAGCACGACGGAGCAAACTGACAACTGTATTGCGTACATCCGCCATGATTTTGGCTGGTGGTTCGCGGTGCTCGGCTGGTTCGTCTTCGCACTAGGGCACGTGCAGGTCTTCTCGATCCGATGGCGTGACTTCGGCTGGGTCGTGCTGTGTATCTTCCTCGCGTTTTTCACACAGCTCAACACGACCCTCGCTTTTGGAGAGCTCGGCGGGTCTATGGAAGCACAGTGATCGAGCAACGCTGCATTTTTCACAAACTGCGCAATGTGGCGGACAAGGAAACGAGGAAGCAGCTCATCGAGCAGGCCAGCGCCATCTATCATGCGGAGAGTGCCCAGGAAGCGAGACAGCGTTTGGCCGCCTTTGCCGACTCCTGGCGAACGCGAACTCCTAAAGCGGTGGCGACCCTTGAGCGCGATTTTGAGCAGACATCGCCTACTATGCACTCGATAGGGTGGCACGCGAACTCATCCGTACCATCTCACTCTTGGAGGGCACCAACCTGGAGTTGCGGCGCAAGTTTCGCCAGGTGTGTGGCTTTGGCAGTCCCACAGGGGCTGAGGTGGCCATCTATCACCAGGTCAAACGGCTCAATGCTCGCTGGTCGAAGCAATCGTGGTGGGAGACCTCTCACTCGCTCTCTTTCGACTTTCTTAATCTCAACCCTTAGCAATGGATACGTTACCACAAATAAAAAACTCTTGACAGACATCAAAACCCTCTGTATACTTTTCACATAACAATCGAATACCATAAAGCATCGAACAGGAAAAGTATACGACTTGCCGAGGTTGTAGAGAGTCGGAGTTGGTGAAAACCGATACTAAGCAGTCGTTGAATGGGCCTGGGAGCAATGAGCGAACGTTTTACAACGAACTAGTAGTACTCATTCGGAACGTCCCCCGTTATCGAGGACAGGATATTCTCTACTATTCGCACAAGTTGCATGACTGTAAACTCGACCGAAGGATTGAAATACTGAGGACAGGATATCAGAGTGTATCCGGCAATGAGGGATTAGCTGCAATGTTAGAAAAACAGCTAATCTAAATCAGGGTGGTACCACGAAAGCGTCAATTACGCCTCTCGTCCCTTATATGGGAAGAGCGGCGTTTTTTATTGTTCATTTTTCAAACAACGAAGGAGGTCTGAATGCCAGTTGAAACGAACCAAAACGTAAAACCAGAGCCATTTGCTTCAAACGCAAACACACCAGTGAAAAAACGTGTTTTCTCCGGTATACAGCCGACCGGTAATCTTCACCTTGGTAACTACCTGGGAGCCCTGCGCAACTGGGAGGAAACTCAGGCAATGTATGACAACTTTTTCTGCATTGTAGATCTGCATGCAATCACGCTACCTATTGATCCAAAGGAGTTGCACCAAAGTATTCGCCAGCTCGCCGCCATTTACCTGGCTACCGGTTTGGATACGCGTTATTGCAAGCTGTTTATCCAGTCACATGTGCATGAGCATGCTGAAATGAGTTGGATTTTGGAATGCTTCACACCTATGGGTTGGTTGAACAGAATGACACAGTTCAAATCCAAAGCAGGCGAGAATACAGATTCGGTTCCAACTGGTCTCTATTGCTATCCGGCGCTAATGGCTGGCGACATCTTGCTTTATCATACCAACTACGTCCCAGTTGGTGACGATCAGAGACAACATGTCGAGTTCACACGAGACCTGGCACAACGCTTTAACTCACACTACGGTCAAGAGATTTTCACCATTCCAGAAGCGCAGATTCGTGAGGTGGGAGCGCGCATCATGTCCCTTGATAACCCGTCAAACAAGATGAGCAAAAGCGACCCGAATCCGAACTCTCGCATCAATCTCCTGGATGATCCTAAAACAATCAAACAAAAGATTGGGCGAGCCACAACAGACTCCTTACGCCTGGTAACGTTCGATTCAGAACGCCCTGGCATAATTAATCTGCTGACCATCTACCAACTGTTGACTGGACATTCACAGCAGGAGATTGAAGCAGAATTTGCCAGGAAAGGCTATGGTGACTTCAAAGCTGCTCTTACCGAAAGGTTAGTAGCATCTCTTGAACCTATTCAAAAGCGCTACTATGAGCTGATGAACGACCCGGCTACCCTTGAGAACATTCTTATGCAAGGGGCCGAACAGGTACGTCCAATGGCAGCAGCAACCTTGCAGCAAGTCAAAGATGTAATAGGATTGGGTTAAATGATGTTATACCCATCTTTCGACGAAATCAGGCAACTGCGAGACACGGTAATGGCAGTAAGGGCTGATACTCGCAAGCCCTTACTGCCCATCTGCTGCGACATCCTTGCAGATATGGAAACACCGGTCTCTGCTTACTGCAAAATCGCCTCAGGTCCATACAGTTTCTTACTGGAGAGTGTCGTTGGTGGAGAGCACATAGCTCGATATTCATTTATTGGCATTGATCCTTATCTGGTAATGAAACATGATGGCAATACTGCTACGCTATACCGAACAGTATCGGACTGGGATGAATCTATTGAAGAGATTCCATGTTCTGATCCGCTGGTGCTTATTCAAGCTGAGTTAGAGCAGTACCACCTCGTTGATCCCTTAGGAATCGCGCACGATAAACTGCCAAGCTTCCATGGTGGTGCGGTCGGTTATCTGGCTTATGAGACAGCCGCACGCTTCGAGCATTTGCCCGTTCCAGAAAAAAATGCATTGGGGTTACCACTGGCAATCTTTTGCTTTACCGCGACGGTACTGGTCTTTGACCATCTAAAGCACCGCGTTAGAATCGTTACACACCTGCACCTGGACACGCCTGATCTTCAAGCAGAATATAAGCGTGTGCTTGCAATCATCGAAGATATCCAGCAACGCCTTCATCTAGCGCCCAATTTACCAGAAGAGCCAGACACCAAAACCGGTACCGTGGCATCAGGGATAACATCAAACCGTACACCCGTTGAATTTGAGTCAATGGTTTGCAAGGCTCAAGAATACATACGAGAAGGCGATATCTTCCAGGTCGTACTTTCACAACGCTTGAGCCGTTACGTCAATGCAGCGCCCTTTACTATTTATCGTGCACTACGTTCCATTAATCCTTCGCCATACATGTTCTTTCTTGATTTTCAGGATATCCACATTATTGGCGCTTCACCCGAATTGTTGGTACGCGTCGAGGATGGGGAAGTTACTATACACCCTATCGCGGGAACTCGCAGGAGAGGTGAAGATCCACACAGTGATCAACAACTCGCTGAGGAGTTGAAGAATGACCCGAAAGAGCGTGCTGAACATGTTATGCTGGTCGATCTTGGACGCAATGATGTTGGGCGAGTGAGTCTCCCGGGTAGCGTCAAGGTAAGCCAGTTCATGGAAATTGAACGCTACTCCCACGTTATGCACCTTGTTTCCAATGTCACTGGTCAACTTCGCCCTGAACTTACTTCCTATGATGCCTTGCGAGCAGGGTTTCCCGCCGGCACAGTCTCAGGAGCACCGAAGATTCGTGCAATGGAGATCATTAGCGAATTAGAGGGAGAACAACGAGGTATTTATGCGGGTGCAGTAGGCTACTTCAGTCATTCAGGCAATCTGGATACCGCAATCACCTTACGTACATTGGTCATACAGAATGGCCATGCCTATATACAAGCAGGAGGAGGCATCGTTGCCGATTCCAACCCTTCTGAAGAGTACCAGGAGAGCTTGAATAAGGCAAAAGCGCTTTTACGTGCCCTCGATGAAGCCGAACATATTTCTAAAGAGCGGAGAGAGACGTATGCTTTTACTAATCGATAATTACGACAGCTTTACATATAATCTCTATCAATACCTGTCCGAACTGGGCGCCGATGTACAAGTACGGCGAAACGATCAGGTAAGCATAGGTGAAATCGAGTCGCTAATCCCTGATCAAATCGTCATTTCCCCGGGGCCTTGTACCCCATCAGAGGCGGGCTTATCCTGCCAGATTATCGAAACGTTTGGACCATGCATTCCTGTGTTGGGGGTTTGTCTTGGACATCAAGCTATTGGACAAACCTATGGCGGGCACGTCCTGCAAGCACCTGAGCCAATGCACGGCAAAACCTCATTGATGTATCATGCAGGGCAGGGAGTATTCCGCAATCTCCCAATCCCCTTTGAAGCTAATCGTTATCATAGCCTCATTGTTGAGCGCTCTACTCTCCCGGCCGACCTGGAGATTACTGCCGAGACTGCAGACGGTTTAATCATGGGTCTACGACATTGTACGTACCCAATCGAGGGAGTACAGTTCCACCCTGAGTCAATCATGACTCCTATCGGAAAAGATTTGCTACGTAATTTTTTAACATCCTATTGAGCCGAGAGGAAAAAGAGATGATCCGAGAAGCAATTTCACAGCTAACAACAGGAGCTACGTTGAGCGAAAACGAGGCAGCCGTAGTGATGGAAGAAATCATGACGGGTGTCGCGACCCAGGCACAAATGGGAGCTTTTCTGACAGCATTGCACCTGCGCCCTGGTAATGCGACCGTGCAGGAAATCACCGGCCTGGCGCGTGTAATGCGGCAGAAAGCCGTTCGCGTACATTTGAATGAGAACATAGCGACACAAGCGATCGATACGTGTGGCACAGGCGGAGATAGGGCTGGTACATTTAATGTTTCAACCGCGGCAGGTATTGTTGCTGCCGCTGCAGGCGCATCTGTAGCTAAACATGGCAACCGTTCCGCTACCAGTCATTGCGGCAGCGCTGATGTATTGGAGGCGTTAGGTGTGCGTATTGATCTCGGCCCCGAGCAAGTTGCGCAATGTGTCCACGAAGTTGGCTTCGGCTTCATGTTTGCTCCTGCTTATCATCCTGCCATGAAACATGTTGGGCCAACACGCCGTGAGATCGGCATACCTACTGTGTTTAATATTCTTGGCCCATTGACCAATCCCGCACATACTCACTATCAGGTACTCGGAGTTGCTGATGGTTCGCTACTCCGTACAATGGGTGAAGCATTGCTTCAACTTGGCTGTAAACGAGCCCTCATTATTCACGGAGAAGATGGTATAGATGAATGTTCTTTGAGTGCTCCGACCCGCATCTGTGAAGTGCGAAAGGGAGAGGACTTGCGTGAATATACCATCACACCGGAGGAGGTTGGATTCACAAGAGTAACCGACCGGCACGCATTTCAAGGAGCCACGCCAGCATATAACGCAGAAATGTTACAGGAATTATTAAGTGGCCATAACCATAGTCCTGCTGCCGATATGATTTGTCTGAATGTTGGCGCTGCGCTTCTGGCAAACGAGTTAGTAAGTTCTTTTTCTGAAGGGGCTAAGTTAGCGCATGCAACGCTGCGTGAAGGCAAAGCCAAACGTAAATTAGAAGATGTTATCACCTATACCCAGATGTTGGTAGGATGACCATGTTTCTTGACCGAATCATTTCGCAGACGAGGATCGACCTACAACAACGTAAACTTATCGTGCCTTTTGAAGAGCAACAACGTCTTGCACATGTACAAGGCACACCACGCTATTTATTACAATCACTCAAGGTTCAATCGAAAATCGGCTTGATTGCAGAAATTAAACGAGCATCTCCCTCAAAAGGAATTTTTGCGCTCGATATCGATCCAGTTGAGCTGGCACAAATATACGCTGCAAATGGGGCAACTGCGATTTCTGTGCTCACCGAGCCTCATTTCTTTCTAGGTTCATTTGACGACCTCGCGGCTATTAAACAGGCAGTACATGTTCCGGTACTATGCAAAGATTTCATCATTGATGAATACCAGGTATATGAGGCTCGTGCCTGGGGGGCTGATGCTATCCTGCTTATCTGCGCTATACTGGACCAGATTCAATTGCAGAGATTACTCAAAGTTGCCCAAGATCTGAATATGCATTGCCTGGTCGAGGTACATACTTCAGAAGAGGTACAACGAGCAATCGACGCAGGAGCAAGTATTATTGGTATTAACAGCCGTGATCTCAAAACCTTTCAAATACATCCTGATCTTATCCGAGAGTTACGTCCACTGATTCCCAAAGATACTGTAGTAGTGGCCGAAAGTGGTATACACGCCAGTGCAGACGCACGACGCCTTGCACGCTACGATGTTCAGGCTATGCTGGTCGGTGAATCGCTTGTCACATCTCAGGACATACCCGCCCAGATTCGCACACTGCTCAAGGGAGCAAATGAAAACGTGCAGGTGAAGATCTGTGGTCTACTCACTACACACCAAATTCTGGCTGCTAGAGATGCCGGAGTTGACCTGCTTGGCCTTATGTTCTACGAACAAAGCTCACGCTACATTCAGCCTCAAGCAGCTAAAGAGATCCTGAAAACGTACGAAAATGGCCAAATGTCTCCTGATACAGTTGGCATTTTCGTCAACAAGGAAGCAGACTATATAAACGACGTCATTGAACAAGTTGGGCTGCATTTTGTACAACTTCATGGAAATGAGTCACCTGAGTTTTGCACATGCATTCATCGCCCTGTCATTAAAGCGCTTCGTCTGAACGAGAAATCTGATCGGAATTTGGCAGAAAAATATTATCATACTACGTGGCGAATTTTACTCGATACGCCCACGGCCAAGTGGGGTGGAACTGGTGAAACACATGATTGGGTCTTAGCTCAGTCTATAGCACAACAAACACCAATTTTCCTGGCTGGGGGGTTAACACCCGAAAATGTTGGAGAAGCAATTCAACAAGTTCATCCTTGGGGAGTCGATGTAAGCAGTGGTGTTGAGACAAATGGGAAAAAGGATGTCAAAAAGATACAGGCATTCGTCGAAAATGCACGCACATCTAGATAATGAGGCAATTCAATATGCAAATCCACGATCTGGTACAAGTATACCGGCACAATCTCTATCCCGACAAGCGAGGACGCTTTGGTAGCTTTGGCGGAAAATTCGTTCCAGAAAGCTTGATGCTAGCTCTCGCTGAGTTAGAGACAGCTTATGAACAAGCACGCAACAATTCCGAGTTTCAAGCTGAACTACAAGGGTTGCTTTCTAGCTTTGTTGGACGTCCAACAACACTCCACTATGTTCCGCGTTTCTCTCACATGATAGCACCAGGTGTTAAAGTCTATCTCAAGCGTGAAGATCTGGCACATACTGGTGCGCACAAGATCAATAACGCTCTCGGTCAAGGTTTGTTAGCCAGGAGGATGGGGAAGCAGCGAATCATTGCTGAAACTGGCGCGGGTCAGCATGGTGTCGCAACTGCAACCGTCTGTGCAATGCTCGGACTCGAATGCATTGTTTACATGGGCGAAGACGATATACAGCGCCAGTCGCTCAATGTCTTTCGCATGAAATTGTTAGGGACAGAAGTACGCTCCGTAGCCAGTGGGAGTCGTACTCTTAAAGATGCTATCAATGAAGCAATTCGAGACTGGGTGACGAACATTGAAACTACTTTTTATTTGATTGGCTCTGTTGTTGGCCCACATCCATATCCACGTATCGTGCGTGATTTTCAATCGATCATCGGGGAAGAAGCTCGCGAACAAATACTTGCGCAGGAGGGACGCTTGCCAGATAAAGTTGTTGCCTGTGTCGGTGGTGGCAGCAATGCCATTGGTATTTTTTACCACTTCGCTGACTCTCCACAAGTACAACTCATAGGCATCGAAGCTGGCGGTTCCAGTCTTGCACCTGGACACCATGCAGCCACTCTGGTAGCGGGCAGTCCCGGTGTATTACATGGTTCGTTCAGTTATCTTCTTCAGAATCAAGACGGACAGGTACTCCATACACACAGCATTTCGGCAGGCCTTGACTACCCTGGAGTGGGTCCTGAACACAGTTACCTGAAAGAGACTGGTCGAGCGACCTATACCTCAGTCAATGATGCAAGTGCATTGCGCGGTCTTCAGGCATTGAGCCAGAGTGAAGGAATTATTTCTGCCTTAGAGCCAGCTCACGCATTGGGTTACTTACTGGAACAAGGGGAACAGGGCAAAATTCCACCAGATTCGTTGATTATCTTAAACCTGTCAGGACGCGGAGATAAGGATATGCTGACAGTCGCAAAAGCATTACATGTCTCATTGTAGGAGTGAAAAATGGCAGCATTCCAATATGATACCGGCATTTTGACACGTTACCCGACTGTTGTTGGAGGTGTCATTCTCGCACAAGGAATGACAAATGGTCCGACCCCAAAGGATTTACAAGCAGCTTTCATAGCTGAACAACAGGTTACCTTGCAACGTATCGGAGCTACTCCCTTGAGTCAGATTACTTCATTGGCGGCATGGCGTGCCGTTTTCCGCAGCTTCGGTGTAGACCCGACCCAGTACCGCAGCGCTGCTGAAGCACTTTTACGCCGCTTGACCAAAAAAGGAGATATCCCAGGCATCAATTTGCTTGTTGATCTCGGCAATTTGGTGAGTATACGTTACGCATTACCTGTTGCAGTTTTTGATACCAGTTCTTTGAATGGAGCAGTTACCGTACATTTCGCTGATGGATCAGAACGGTACACAACGTTGGGCCAGGATGAACTAGAGCATCCTGAACCGGGAGAAGTTGTTTTTTCTGACGACACTAAACTTGTAATTGCACGTCGCTGGTGTTGGCGACAAAGTGATCAGAGTGCAGCACAGCAAGAGACCACACAGGCAATAATCACTGTCGAAGCTCACCATGCAGAAGGTAAAGAAGATGTTGACGCGGCTCTTGATGACTTACTCGCCTTACTACGTACATATGCTGGGGGAAACTTCATTGCTCGTAGGCTTGATGCTACGAATCCGATTATTTCAGATTATGCAATGTAACAAAATAAGAGGGATAGCGTGAAAACCATGAAAGAAGGGCGATACATCGGCTCCTACGGGCGGTTGGTCGTTCTTCAGTTGAAATACCGTTTCATTTGTTCAAATTCATCATCTGAATCTTTTTTGGGAGAAATTATGCAACTTACATCTACATCTCCTACGCCAGCAACACGAATTACAACGGCCTTTGAACAAGCGCTAAAAGAGAATAGAGGCGTACTCATCCCTTACTTCATGTGTGGCTACCCATCGGCGCTTCAAAGTATAAAACTCGCACTAGCAGCAGCACAGACGGGAGCGGATATTATCGAACTAGGTATGCCTTTCAGTGATCCACTTGCTGATGGAGCTACGATCCAGCATGCCGGACAGATCGCACTCGAACAGGGCATGACCATTAACGGCTGTTTAGAGATTGCCTTTGAGATCTCATCCATGCGTGACGTACCCCTTATCCTAATGGGTTATTACAATCCAATACTGGTTTATGGTCTCGAGACATTTTGCCAGAGGGCAGTTACAAGCGGAGTCTGTGGTCTGATAATCCCCGATTTGCCGCCTGAAGAAGCAGAGCCTTTGCAGCATGCAGCGCAAAAACATGGTCTCTCACTCATCTTTCTCATTCCACCCACTACACCTGATGAACGCATTACCCAAATTGCAAAGATGGTAAGCAGTGGACATGGCAGTTTCCTCTATTGTGTTGCGCTGAACGGTGTTACCGGCGTACGCTCAACACTTCCGTCAGACTTACACATATTTATTCAGAGAGTTCATGACTATACGAAAGATTTTCACCTGCCAATTGCAGTCGGTTTTGGTATCTCAACGCCGGAACACATTACTGAATTGACAGCTTTCGCCGATGGTGTTGTAGTAGGCAGCGCGCTGATTAAGCTTATTGATCAACATGTAGAAGGAGAACAGGTAGAGGCTGTAAAACGCTATATCTTGAGTTTGCACCAGGCGTGTTTAGACAAAAAGATGTGATATACTGTGGCATTGCCAGCAGGGGCCTTTCCTGCGATTCTTGAAGAAGGAGTTAATAATGACAACTGTTGCAGAAATTTTCGAGGCAATGCCTACAATTTTTAATTCTGCCGCCGCAGCAGGTATGAACAAAACGTTTCAATGGAACATAACTGGAGAGCAAGCAGGTATTTGGGCTTTTAAAGTCCACGACGGAGTTTGCGAACCCGTCCCAGGTGGTGTTGAGAAGCCCGATGTCACCTTCACCATCAGCGATAAAGACTGGATTGCGTTGACTGAAGGAAAACTTGATGCTCAGAGTGCCTTTTTCAGTGGTCAGCTCAAAATAGCTGGCGATATGGGACTTGCTCTCAGAGTTCCCCAGCTCTTCCCAACACCTTGAAGCTAGAAACGTATGAGTCTGGCACTGATTATCGGTGCCAGACTCATGTTTTACTTTCTGCTAACGAATCCCATATTTGGTCGAATCCCGCGTTAAAACATACAAAACAGGTCTTTTAGTGCACGAATTGATCAGTTTTTTGAACCTTGTCTTTCCAAATCTTCTGTGGTATACTCAGCATGTCTAAGTATGTTCTTTCCTGGCATACCTGAAGTACGGCAACCCGTAGAAAGGCGTCCGTCATGGCCCTTAGGAGCGATGAACTACATCATAATCTCCAACATCTCAATGGTATGTTGACCACCCATGAAGCAGCAAAACACCTCGATTTGAGCTACTGGCATTTTATGCACCTCGTGGAAAAAGGGCTGATACCGGGTGTACGCGTTGTTGATCGCTGGCTCTTCTCTCCAACCGATCTAAACGAATATCGTCGTAGAAGGTACGGCCAACTAGAAGAGATGGCAAAGACAGCTCTAGAGCATCCGACAGTCGAACTCACTGAAAAACAAGAGATCATCTGCCAGTACCTTGTAAACTGTGAACGTCCATCTGAAATTGCCCGTAAGCTCAAACATTCTCGGCAAGCAGTTCACTCTCAAATTACACTCATCAGAGAAAAAGTCTCCCGCATCCAGCCTCTAAAAGCAACACCACAGGCGCTTGAAACCACTCAAAATACTCCAAACGGCACTATTCGTGTAAGTAAAAAGCCTATCCCATTTCGTCAGCCTAAAAAATAAACTATTCCAAATAGAGTAAGATCTGTAAGCCCACAAAGCTTACAGATCTTTTTGAGCTCTAGCAGAAGTTTAACGGAATCTTCAAACTTTTAACAGCGAGGGTTCGATTAACGATGCTATAGCTGGTTGATAATCGGCACAGGCCCGCAGCAAGCCAAAACATCCTGCAAGCATCATATCTCCATGTGGAGTAGCCTCGTAAGGATGAAGCAATGATCCTCGTAGCATCTCGCGCCGTGGTCCAGTCACAGCCAGGAATGGAAAGTCTTTGTTCACACCTTTCCGAACAGCATTATTGAGAATCAAAGCACCATGACCACTCGTATTAAAAACTTCCTCGTTCGTCAATGTTCCATCTGCCAGCCTCAAAAGCATTTGTTCAAGATGTACGCGATCAATCTCGCCTGTGTGATGTTCAAAGATTCCAACTATTCGTTCTTGCGCAAGATGAAAAGCTAACGTATGGAAATTACCTATATTGCAAAGCAAGCTTTCACGTTGGCTTCTGACAAGCGGATCTTCCAACGCTCCCAGCACTGCCGCCGACCCGGTATCCATTAACAGTACTGAAGCACGAGGATCTGAGCCGCTCAATTGCAGATATCGAGCTGCGCTTGCTGAAATGGATCGCAAGCGCGTTAAATCAGCGGGCGTATCCTGTGCAGGATAAGCAAAAGCACTCGGAACAGGATTTCTGTAAACTGTTTTTGCTATAAAGTCAAAGCGAAAACGACGATCACTCACCCCTGGAGGCGCTGCTCCATGATCAAATGCGGCAATAGCCAGCACATCAACACCAGGATCAACATCGAAAGACCTAAAAGCACCGATAATGGCTGTAGCATCAAAATCATGTAGCTCAATGTGTACTACGGTGGGGTTTTCTTTCCTTAGCTCAGCTTCGGTATCATTTATAATCTCAAAACCCATCTGTTCAACCATAGTGAGGTCATCATCAAAAGTACGTGCCGCTTGAGGTGTAACGGCGACAGCAAAGCCAGCTAGAGCATGATCACGTGCTGCCCAATGACAAGGCCCTCCACCCATCGTCACACCGGTTAGGAGGATAGGCTGACCACGTTCAGTCGCTCTCTTGATGCGTTCAGCAACAATGACCGTTGGAGATGGCATTACCATCTTGAAGCAGTTCTCGATCGTTTTTCCACTTTCAAAGAGCAAAATATCTTGTGTGCCCGTGCCGACATCTACGGCAAGGATGCGAATGGTTTTGGGCATGAGTGTGCTCCTGGGTGATTAAGAAATATTCTTATATGAGTATATCATCTATGAACTTTTGAACTTTTGCAAACTTGACGTTCACTCTCAGAAGGGATACAATGTAAGCGGAAGTTATCGGTAAAAAGTCAACATAATCACCGGGCGACTCAAGCCGTCCGGTTTTTTATGCCTTCGGGGAGTTATATATTCAATTATGCAGGTTCTAAATGCTATGACCCAGACAGAGCGATTAATAAAAAGAGAAGATATTCGTAATGTTGCAATTATTGCCCATGTTGATCATGGAAAGACCACATTGGTGGACGGATTGCTCAAGCAAAGTCATATCTTCCGTGAAAATCAGCAAATGGGCGAGCTTATCATGGATACTAATGATCAGGAGCGCGAACGCGGAATAACAATCCTGGCCAAAAACACAGCTATCATCTATCATGGCACTAAAATCAATATCATTGATACTCCTGGACATGCTGACTTTGGTGGAGAAGTTGAGCGTGTACTTAACATGGCTGACGGTTGTATCCTACTTATCGATGCCGTGGAAGGGCCAATGCCACAGACCCGTTTCGTCCTGCAAAAGGCGTTAGAACTCAACCTTCAACCCATTGTTATCATCAATAAAATTGACCGCCGTGATGCACGTATCGAACAGGTATTCGAATGGACTCAAGATCTTTTTCTGGAACTGGCAACATCCGACGCGCACCTCGAATTCCCCATTCTTTATGCTATCGGACGTGACGGTGTGGCAATGTATAACCTTGATGACGATAGAATTGACCTTGAGCCATTGTTCGAAACCATCATCAATACTGTTCCTGCACCTGTCGTGGATCCGGATGCGCCATTACAAATGCTCGTTGCTGCTCTCGACTACGATGATTATAAAGGCAAATATGCCATAGGTCGTATTGTACGAGGTCGAATCTCTGCTCCAGAAGCATTACCTACCATAGCCATCACAGAACCTACGTTAAAGATGACTTTTAGCGTTAATACCAGCCCCTTTGCTGGACGTGAAGGAAAATATCCAACCTCACGACAACTGCGTGCCCGTCTTTATCGTGAACTCGAGACAAACGTCAGCTTACGCGTTGAAGAAGGTAATTCACCCGATGAGTTTATTGTTTCAGGTCGTGGGGAATTGCACCTCTCGGTTTTAATCGAGACCATGCGTCGTGAAGGATATGAATTCCAGGTATCTCGCCCAGAGGTCATTACCCGAGAGAGAGAGAATGGACAGATTGTTGAGCCAATCGAACAGCTTGTAATAGATACGAAGGACTCGTATATCGGTGTTCTAACAGAGACCTTAGCAGCTCGCAAAGCCCAACTTACTAATATGACGAATGATGGCTCTAGCAATGTACGCCTCGAGTATCACATTCCAACTAGAGGATTGATTGGCTTCCGAAATGTATTTCTCACACTGACACAGGGCAATGGAGCGATGAGCAGCATACTGATCAGCTACGAACCATGGTTAGGCAAAATTGGCACAACTCGAATGGGCGCATTGATAGCCTCTGAGGTCGGTGTGGCAGTGACCTATGGGTTGAACAATGCCCAGCAACGTGGAGACACTTTTATCGAGCCTGGCACTCCTGTATACGAAGGCATGATTGTTGGGTTAAATGCTCGACCAATGGACATGGTCGTAAATGTGTGTAAAGAGAAGCAGAAGACCAATATTCGTTCTTCTACTTCCGATATATCTGTACGCCTCACACCACCAATTATCATGAGCCTTGAACAATCTCTCGATTTCATCAATAACGATGAATTAGTGGAAGTGACACCACAAAATATCAGGCTACGCAAACGTTACCTGACACAACATGAGCGAGCACGAGCCAGGGGATAAACTGGTTCTTTGTATCACGAGATTGTAAATAGGAGTAATACAGAAATAGCCAGGAACGTAATGGGAATTCCAAAGGCGATAGTTAACCTGGCACTACGTGGAATTTCCGATCTCCCAAAGAGATAGTATGCCAGCGGACCTAAAATTGGAATCAGGTAGACAATTGCCATCCAGCCAATACGAACTCCACTTTTCATGTCGCTACGGCGCACAAGATCCCAGGTAGCTACACTTAGCCACACCGCATAGAGGGACAAGGGTAATAAATACATATAGAAGCCCAGGATCGATTCTAGAACTGGATTAGCAAGGCCGAGACCACCCAGAGTGATACTGGGAGAGATGGTTGCAGGAGCTGGTGTCATATCAATTGGTGTCCTTTCTGTATCTGTAATAGTATGAATGCCCTGGAGGTTAATATTGGGGTCGGGCATCCCAGGTTGCATAATATCAGCAGGAGCGGATGCTGTCTTCCAATCACGAGCCTGAAAACGTCGCAGGTTAGACTGCATGAAATGGTCAATCAAAACCACTACGGAACTAAGATCACCTGCACCTGCCCTTGCAAAAATTGAGCCACAAGCATGAGTGATCTGCAGGAAAGGTGGTACCGTACGTGAGACTTTATTACCTGAGAAGCAGTTGTTTCCTGCTGAGAGGGACGCAAGCGCAAGATCTGCCACACCAGAATTCGTAATCACATTATTTTTGACTGAATTACCGCTGGGCTGCCAGAAATTCTTATCAATGTTTGATATTACCAGAATTCCATAGTATTTATGCCCACTGATTCTGTTACCCTCGACAATATCATTATTACCACCTCCAAGCACAATGCCATTGCCAATCGCAGGATACTCAAGCACTTTGGCTGGTGCATCGAAATTGTTATTATTCTCCACCAGATTGTTGATGATCGTATCTCCATCCTGCGGGGGATCAGGTTCAGAATCGAGCGTGTTGGGATCTATTCCGGATATGTTATTTCGCCAGATAGAATTGCTAATGACAAGGTTGCCTCCGGCATTCGTGCCAGAAAAGCCCAGCGCGTTATCTTCGGAAATCACATTCGTGATAAGGGCATTACATGGATGGCAAGCGCCAATATAGAAACCAGAATCCGGATGTCCCGCTGTCAGTGAGTGATCGAACTGGCCTTCAGTAGCACTATAAGAATAGATCCCATAGTCTCCATTGTTATAAGCCGTCAGATAACTTCCTCGATAGCCGGTGACGCCAGTCCAATAAAAACCATTACCCTCAAAGTGACGAGCAGTCATATTTTCGATGACTACATTGTCAGCCAGCACCTCAAATCCATCGTCGAGTTTGTATTGACCGTCTAGTATCACTGTATTACGATCGCGGCCACGGATTGTAATACCAGAGGTTTTTACTCTAACAGATTCATGGTATGTGCCATCGGGATTGTTACTTGGGCCTATCGAGACTAAATCACCAGGGACTGCCGCATTCACCGCAGCCTGTATCGTGGAATACTGCTCCGGCACTCGTAAAATTGCATGAGGTGGAGTTGAGAGCTGCATTATGTTATCAGCAGGAACTACACTGGAGGAAGAAGGATCAACGATGATTACGCCAGCCATGGCAGAACCACCGGGACCACCATGTAGCGTGCAATAATAAGAATAACGTCCAGGCTCAATAAATTTATGTGAATATTGTGCGCCGGGGCCAAAAAGGCCTGAGTCGTAGCTGTTATCATCAGCCGTTACTGAATGTGAAGTCTGACCGTTGTTTACCCAGGTAACCGTCTCCCCAGCTTTGATATGAAATTCCTTGGGACTAAAAGCATTGTCTATAGCTGAAACGGTTGGTCCTGATGTCGAAGAGCTGGAGCCACCACAGGCAGCAAGAATGATGCTTACAAGAAAAATAATGAGTATCAGGCCACACAAAGAGAAGAGTCTCCTATTCTTAGCCCGGGAACTATGAACAATACCTTTACTCCGATGATACCCATGTCGTTGCCATACGAGCCTCATTTTTTACTCCTTCGACGTAATGTGAGTGGATTGATATTCTGTAGTATAGTTGGCAGAATGAGTTAATGCAAGAGTTTAAAAATTACAGATTTAGCTCTGATTTTATGTGCTTAGCCATTACCGTATCTTGAAATCAACGCGTATGGTATTATGGTAATAGCAAATGCAATTTGTGAGGTACCATACGTGACGAAATCACAAGAACCTACGCCTTTCGAGGTAACATTTTATACAAAGGCAGGATGTCACTTATGCGAAGAAGCGCGTGATATGCTAGAAGACATCGCAGCGTTAACAACATATGTACTTACGGAGATCGATATTCGAAGCAATCCTGCTCTCTTTAAGAAATATCGCTATCGCATTCCAGTAATTCTCATTAATAACGAAACTCTTATCGAGGGACGAATAGAATTTCGAGATCTAGCTAAGGCATTCCATTTACGTTAAATCGTTCGAACAAGGAAAAACATGGCTATACAAGAGGTAAATAACACAACTCATCATGCTTATTCTCCGAGAAGGCAAACTCTTGATCGATTCATGAATAGTGCTGGTCGATTTGTGAGTAACTTGCTAATCAATCATTGGGCAACTATGATTACATATGTGTTGGGCATACTTGTTTTTGCCGCACTGAGCGTTCCGTTTCTCTCCTACTTTGGACTCGATGGAATTTCCAAACAAATTTTCTTTGCACTACATTTGGTCTGTGCGCAAATCCCATCACATTCGTTTTACATTTTTGGGCATCAACTTGGTATGTGCGCACGTAACTTCTCCAT
>WNGE01001199.1_pt1 | contig 38675 bp, 40 predicted proteins | sample 5400651 | NCBI WGS metagenome assembly WNGE01 (sample SAMN13153370, study PRJNA577476) | soil metagenome | isolation source: 60 cm soil or saprolite under grassland replicate 2 | place: USA:California | collected 2016-06-15 | reverse complement strand
TGTTTTTAGCCGATGATAAGTGCTGGTTGAACAATTCGTGGTACGCGTACCAGGAATGTAACGAGATAACGCAAGAACTGAACTACCCTGAAGATGAGTTCTGCTATGATTCCCGCAACGTTTACATTCGCAGACAGCTGCGAGACGGTTGGAAGTTAGTCAGTAAGGTGGGTGACGTCGCCGGTCTGGAATTTCTCACATTCGAGAAGTCGTTCCCCGAGAAGTGGGTTATCCGAAACAAATTTGACAATCCCGACATCGGCCTTAAACGCGGTGCGTGTCCGAGCGACTATCAGTTACTCAACTTCGGGACCGGCGAAGTTCAACTTCATCCGAATTGGGAATGGGCTGATGTCGACGGCGGCAGGCTTTTGTGGGCCGAAGGCGGAAAAATATTTTCAGCGAATATCGAAGCACATGGCCTCGGCCCAGCCAAGGTACTCTACGATTTCAACGATATGGCTTTCCAGGCGATTGAAGCTCCCTATTAGTTTTATAAATGACCGAAAGCTTTCGACTATCCAGTAACCGCACGAATCGGAACACACCAGCGGCACAAGCCGGCAGTGGAGTTGTCGGAGAGGACTCAAAGAGAGAGGCGGAAGTGACGAACTCTCCGTAAGTCTTGTTATTCCTACTCTGAAGGTATAATGCGGTTAGCCACGCTGAGCCAGCAAAGCGATCGGGCTCGAGCTTAGAAAGCTTTCATGAGATTGTTAAGGGCTGTGGGCTGCGTGTAATTAAGCGAGTGCTGGGCATAGATTTGAGGAGAAGCTGATGGCGAAATCTGCATCGAAGTTCGGATTCGTAGAATGCGCCGACTTGATTAGCGAGCAGAAGTACGGCGTCGCGTTGAAGTTGTTCCAGCGCGCAGTAAACAAATTCCTCGATTCGAAGAGTTCGCCCAAAAGAACCGAGATCGCGCGGCAGTTGCAGCAGATCGGTACTGCCTTGGAAGAGACTCTGAAGAAGGCATACGGCGATAAATGGGAGTCGCAGATACCCAAGTACGCCGATGAAGGAAAGCACCTCGCTTGTTCATTTTGTGGAAAGCATCAGCAAGAAGTGCGCAAGATGATCGCCGGACCATCGGTGCATATCTGCGACGAATGCGTCAAGCTATGCGGCGGAATCATGGCTGAAGAGCTGGAAGCTGCCAAAGGTAGCGATGCAACGTCGAAGAAGCCGGTGGGCGATGCAAAAGAAGATCGGCTCTGCGGAATCTGCATGGAGGCACGCGAAACCGAGGAATTGATTTTTTTGCCTCACGCCGCCTACATGTGCGCGGGTTGTTTAGAGGATATCCAAACAGTCCGAGATAAGCACGGAGAAAAATAGACTTCAGCTCTTAGTTTCGATGCGAAACGTGCACTAAACAATTGATCGCCAGGACAGCACGCCGTTCACTCCTCCGGAAAAATCTTTTTCCCCGTCCCTTCCTCTTCTAAACTGATCGCTTTAGTGGGGCAGATTTTGGCGGCGAGGAGAATTTTTTCGTCCGTGTCGGCTTTGGGGTCGATGACTTCGGCGATCATCTTGGCGTCGAGCTTGAACACTTTAGGTGAAGCTTGAATGCACTTCGCGTAGCCTTCGCATTTGGTTCGGTCGATGGTAATTTTCATGCTTTCTCCTCGTAGGCTGCTGAAAGATGACGATGCGTATCGCTACGCTCAACGCATCCTACGGTTCTCCTGCCTTTAGCCCAGCACTCCAATACTCCATCACTCCATTCACTCAGGCAGTGAGGCCGTAAAGCTTCGCGGCGTTATCCCGATTTAATTTTCTTTTGACGGTGGGGGCGATGCCTTGGCAGTTGCGGTCAACGGTTTCTTTGGAGCAGGGCCAAGTGGTCACACCGTGCGGGTAATCGCTGGCCCAGAGAAAATTGTCTTCGCCGTAAACCGAAGCCGTCAGCACACCGGCGCGATCGTCTTGATAGGTGAAGAAAACATTATTCTTAAAGTACTCGCTGGGCGGACGCTTATTGATGTTGCGATCGGCGTCGAAAGTGCTCTCCCGTCCGAACCAGTAGTCGACTTGCTGCACTAAATTCGCCACCCAGCCGACGTCGAACTCGGCGCAGACCAGTTGCAACTTCGGGTGGCGATCTAACACACCGGAGAGCATCATGTTGCCGAGGAATTGCTGCGCCGGTTCCTGCTTGCGCGCGAAGCCCATCGGCTGCTTTTTCGGCTCGATCTCGCGCGGCCCTTCGTAGTGCGTGCGCGCCACTCCCTGGGTTGAAGTGGTGTGCACGTTGATGATCAAGCCGGTTTCTTCCAGCGCGCTCCACATCGGCTCATAGTGCGGCTCATAGTAGCCGCTGTCCTTGATGCGCGTGGGAATTTGCACACCGCGAAAGCCAAGCTTGGCGTAGCGGTGAATGTCAGCGACCGTGTGCTCCATGTTGAGAATTGTTAAAAGCGCCAGGCCGATGAGTCTCTTTGGGTTCGCGCTACAGAATTCGTGCAGCCAGTCGTTGTACGAGTGAAAGATCGCGCGCTGATAGGGCTCGTCAGTGATGCTATAAAGCTGGCGCGCCGCGCTGGAGAACAACACTTCCGCGTCGACGCCGTCGGTGTCCTGGTCTTTGAGGCGAGCGTTGGGCTCCCAGCCGCCGGGATAATCTTCGTAGCGGAAGACTTCGTTGAAGCGAATCGTTTGAAAGTGTTTCTCCTGATCGACTTCGGAGATGCCGCCGGACTTGTCGACTACGAGGCCTTTCGAATAGTGCGATAAGCCGATCGGCGGCTGGCCGTCGATGAGGAGCCAAATGCCTTTCGGCACACCGGGCGGGTCTTTGACGACTTTCGGCGCGCGCTCGCCGTATTGTTTTTGCACACGCTCCCAGGCGGCGGGCGGTTCGTTGACGTGACTATCGGCGGAAATGAGCTTGAAATCCGGCATGGGTTTCTCCTTGTTGAGTTATGCGACGCCAATGATAGCGCGGCCATCGCGTTGTTCTATGGGCGTTGTTGCGTTTCGTCGAGCCTTTCCACAAATTCCGCGTATTGTCGACGATAGGGGAGGTGGCGCCGGATTGTCAAGCGAGCCGGCGAATTTCGCGGATGGATTTGTATTGGCAATCCGGAGCTAACTTTGGATATGCTCTGCTCCACGAACCACGGATCGAAGGGACCCTCGTATGAAATTTCTATTCAGGCTATTGTCGACAAAGAACATTTCGGTCATTGCCGGACTGATCATGCTTGCTGTGCCAACCTGTTTCGCCCATGCGGCAAGCTCGGATCGTGACAAGACCGTCGATGGGGCGAAGAAGGAAGGCCGACTCGTCCTATACACCGGAATGGAAACTGAGGAGGCGAATATCTATGCCAAAGAGTTTGCCAAGAAGTATCCGTTTATCAAAGCCGAAATATTTCGCTCCGCAGGCGAGAAGATCCAGGCGAGATTCCTCATCGAGCATCGCGCTGGTACCCACGCGGCGGACATCTTTCAAACGAGCATCGTTCAAGTTTATCAGTTGAAAAATGCCGGGCTGCTAGCACGATTTGTCTCCGAGGAAGCGCCCGCTTATCCGGATGGTTTCAAAGACCCGCAGGGACACTGGACGGCGTTTTACCAGATTCCGTACGTGATCGGCTACAACACCCGTCAAGTTGCGCCCAAAGACATTCCCACGCGCTACGAAGATCTTCTGAACCCGAAGTGGAAGGGGCTGATAAGTCTGGAGACAGAAGAATACCAGTGGTTTTACCACGTGCTGCAGATCATGGGGCGAGACAAGGGGCTCGACTTCATGAAGAAGTTCGCCGGGCAAAATCTGCAAATGCGCAAAGGGCACACGCTATTGGCTCAACTGGTGGCGGCGGGCGAGACGGCGATCGCAACCGTTGTGTACTCCAATCGGGTCGAGCGGATGAAGGCAAGCGGCGCGCCGATTGATTGGGTGCGCTTCAAAGGTCCGACGATCACGGCTATCAACGCGATCTCGATTCCCGACAAGGCGCCACATCCGAACGCGGCGAGACTGTTCGTGGACTTTGCGCTGTCGAAAGAAGGACAGGGATTGCTCCGCGGCCAGCGGCGCGTTCCCGCGCGCCCGGATGTTTTCCCGGATCCGCCAAGTCTTACGAAGGGCCTGAATCTCTACCCAGCGAAACCCGAAGGGATGATCGAGAACTACAACGAAACCGTGGCGCGCTTTGACGAGATCTTCAACAAAACAAGGTAAGTTTTCATCGCACGTATTCGACGTGAATTGAGCTACTTGAGAATTTCTTTGAGCTTGGCGACCAGGATCGGTTCGAGCTTCATAATCTCCTGAACGTTTTGTTCCAGCGTCGCGCCATCGGTGGGATTGATATCTAGATTCGCCTTCTTGGTCTCGGCCAAAAACTCCGGATCTTTCATCGTGTCGATGAACGCCTTGCGCAAAATGTGCACTCGGTCTTTGGGTGTGCGAGGAGGTAAAACAAACGGCCGCACCGTCGGGCCGTGGGCTTGTAACACGATCTGCATCAATTTCTTCGCTTCGTCGGTCTTCGCGAAATTGATGGATATCGGAACCTTGGTTAGCTCCGGATGTGACTTGGTGTTCCCCTGGAGGACAATCACCATGTCGCCGCTCTCCACTTCCTTGCGCCAAGTTGATTTGGCGGACTCCCATGAAATACTGACCCCAGAAACTTCGCCGCCATTGAACGCCAGACGGATTTCGGAAGTTCCCTTGTAGCCGCTTACCAATTGAAGCGGCAGGCCGATGGTTGCTTTGAGGATGTTGGGCACGTCGTCGCTTCCCGTGCCGCTCGCGATTCCGCCAAACTTCACGACTTGCTTGGAAGCCAGCCATTTTTCGACGTCTGTGACGCCGGTGGATTTCGCGACGCCGAGAACAAAATTGTCCTGCATCGGAGTGCCGATAAACTCGAATTTGGGCGCATCGAACTCAATTCCCGGTTTGCCGTAACCAAACCATCGGGCCGCGCCACTTTGTAAAGATAGTTGGCGGACACAAGACTGCCAGCGCCAGTCATATTTTCCACGACGATGGCGGGATTACCGGGAATGTGTTTGCCCATATGGCGGGCAATGGCGCGGGCATAGACATCGTAGCGCCCGCCGGCCGCCAGACCGACGATGATGCGAATTGTTTTTCCCTGGTAAAAACTGTCTTGGGCGAACGTGTCGGCGCGGCCGGCACCGAAAAGCAGGCTAATAGCGATGAGAACTATACGACCGATATTATCCAATGTCTTCATGTAACCTCTCAGGCCTGACTGCGATCGAAGCCATCCTCTAACGGAGATTTCTCGATCAGCAAGCTCGTCTATTTCAAGATTTCTTTCAGCTTGGACACCACGCCGGTTCCAGTTTCAAAATTTCCTTGAGGTTTTGCTCCAACGTAGCGCCGTCATCGGGATTGATGTCGAGGTTCGCCTTTTTCGCCTCGGCGAGAAATTCGGGATCCTTCATCGTGTCCATGAATGCTTTGCGCATGATCTGTACCGGATCTTTCGGCGTATTCGGCGGCAGGACGTAAGGTCGCCCGGTCGGACCGTGCACGCGGGCGACCGTCGAGATTAGCCGTTTCGCTTCTTCTTTCCGGAAACGCCCTTGCGCAGATGTGAAGGGCATAAAGGGTTACGAACGCGAAACTCAGTGCGACGTATCTCAGCTTGATTGCACATTCCCTCTTCTCGTCGGAAAGCTGGGCGAATCTAAGGAAAAGGCTTGTTTGGGTCAAGACGGATGTGAGGCTCATCGAATAAAACTCGCAGGCGAGTTGCGAGTGAGTCAGTTTGACACCCCGGCGCCGCCGCTGTAAATTTTCTCGAAATGCGTCGAGGCTAAACCGCCGCATCGTCAGAAGCCCATTTCCACTCGAGAGGTAAGTCATGGTTAAACCTATCGCGCTATCCGCGACCCACATGGAATGCCGCAATTTGCAAGAATCAATGGCGGTGATGACCGATTTATTGGCGTTTGAGAGGATTTCCGAGAAACCCGGCGGAGTAACATTAAAGCATCCCAATAGCCACTGGCTGCTCGTGCTCCACGACGCAGGCCCCGACGCGCCTGCCAAACCCATGCACAACCACTGGGGCGTGCGCGTCATGACCACCGAGGAAGTCGACAAAGCGTACGAATATCTGAAGGCGCACAAGGATCAGTACAAGCTCGGAGCCATCGGCAAACCGACGTGGAGTCATGGATCGTACTCTTGCTACTTCGTTGAACCCGGTACCAACGGCTGGGAAATCGAATGTTACGAGGACTTTTCGCGCAAAGAAGCGGCGGCGCAGAAATTCGGCGGCGTGAAAAAACCCCATTGGGAGGCTGTCTATCCCGAAGAACGCTTTCCGGGGCGCGGCTACGTGCCGCAGGGATTTACTCATGGAACGTTGGTCGCAACTGACATAGATGCCAGCCGGGATTTCTACACGAAGGTGCTGGACTTGGAAGTGCATCGGTTCAGCAGCAAAGTGATCTACATCAAACACCCGAGCACGAAAACCTACGTCGTCTGCGCCCAGCGCCAAGAATTCAAAGTTTTCTCGCCAAACTTTCGCAACACGCTGACCGTCGAGTCGAACGACGCAGTCAAGGATGTCTATAGAGAATTCAGCGCGATGGGAAAAGAGCTCGGAGTGGGTGAGCTGTTGCCGCTGCAGGAAAACGAATCCGGCGCGTCCTTTTGTTTTCGCGATCCCGGGACTAATTGCTGGGAGATAACTTCGCCCTCACCCTTCCCTCTCCCGCAAGCGGGCGAGGGTTAAGAGGGATAGGCGAGGCAAGCATTAGTGATGTTGGTGATTTACGAATCAAGCAAGAATCGCAAGCGAGACTCTTATGACTGAAAAGTCGCTCGAGCAGATGGGACTCCGCGATCTGCGCGAGATCATGCGCCACAAGGCAGCGGCGGAAGCATGGAAACATTTCAATGGCGCGGCGGAAACAAAGGCGACTTTTCGCCGCAATCCGCGCGCGTTTCGCCAGTATCTTTTCCGCCAGAAGATTTTTCATGACGTGACCGACCCAGACATTTCTGTGGAACTTTTCGACCACACGCTGCCGATCCCGGCGATCACTGCGCCGGTGGGCAGTTTTAGCTTGATCGGCAAGGAGGCGGAACGCGAAGTGGCCGAGGGCGCCGATCGGGCCGGAGCGATGATGTTCGTGAGCCAAGCGGCTAAGTTCAGTCCGAAAGATTGGCGCGATGCCGATAAATCGCCGCTCGTGTTTATGGCTTACATGAATCGCGGCAAGGAAGAGGTTTCCGAGTACGCCAAGCTTTCGGAAGATCTTGGCTTCGCCGCGGTGGGCATTACCATGGATACCGTCAAGCCGGTAAAGATCGGCGACGAAGTGCCGTTATCCACAAAAGATGGCAAGCCGCGAAAAGGACATAAGTCGACAACCAAGGATATCGAATGGATGAAGCAACAGGTTTCCCTGCCGGTCGTGGTCAAAGACATCATGGGCGCGGATGACGCACGGGCGGCGATTAACGCCGGCGCCGATGCGTTGGTGGTTTCGAATCACGGCGGCCGCATTCTAGACTTCAACCGCGCGGCCCTGGAAGCTCTACCGGAAGTTGTTGACGCCGCGGGCGGCAAAGTTCCCGTGCTACTCGATAGCGGGATTCGAAGCGGTGGCGATATCGTCAAGGCGCTCGCGCTTGGCGCTAAGGCCGTTCTTGCGGGGCGGCCGGTTGCGTGGGGCGTTGGCGCTTTCGGCGCCGACGGTGTCGCGAGAGTATTCGCTATTTTGGCCGAAGAGATGCAGCGCGTGATGGTTATGACCGGCGTGGCGCGGGCACGCGACATCACCAACGCGATATTGTTCCGCGACGAATGGGGAGGGGCGCGCGCCTTATGATCTTTGTTATCTGGGCAATCGTTTTTGTTCTCGGGATTTGGATCATTTCGACTTACAACACGCTGACGGCGCTCAGGCTGCGGGTTCAAAACGCCTGGAGACAAATCGACGTGCAGCTCAAGCGGCGTTACGATCTGATTCCAAATCTCGTCGAAACCGTCAAAGGGTACATGCAGTACGAGCAGGATACGCTGCAAAAAGTGATCGACGCGCGCAGCAAAGCGATGGCAGCCACCGGAGTGAAAGAATCTGCCGAAGCGCAGGCCGCGTTGACACAGTCGTTGGGAAAAGTTTTTGCGCTGATGGAAAACTATCCGGAGCTCAAGGCCAGCAAAAACGTTTTGGACTTGCAGGAAGAGTTAACGACGACAGAGAATCAGATCGCTTTCTCGCGCCAGTACTACAACGACCTGGTGACGCAGTACAATACCAAACAGCAAGTCTTCCCGTCGAACATGCTCGCCGGCTTTTTCAAGTTTCAGCCGAGCGAATTCTTTTCGGTGCCCGGCGCGGAGACCGCGGTGCCGAAAGTGAATCTCACCCTCACGCGTTAGCCAAGGGCCCAACGCTGGATACACCGCAGTTACTCGACTTCGCCGCCCGCCAGGCGCACAATCAGCGTTGGAGCGCCGCGATCGTGGGTTTTTTCATTTTATTTTTTCTGTTCATTGGTGGCGCTGTCGATTACCTTTATTTCGATGCGTTCACGCGAGTTGGCCCGGCGTTTCCTGTCGCTACGATATTCTCGCTCGGTATGGCGACGCTCATGACGCTGACCGCGTATTACGGCGGGAGCGGTATCATCTTAGGCTCGGTCGGCGCGGAAAAACCCGATATGCAAATTCCCGAGCACCGGGAACTGCGCAATATCGTCACGGAAATGGCTTTGGCGTCGGGATCGGCGATGCCCCAGGTTTATGTGATCTACGATCCGGCGCCCAACGCCTTCGCCACGGGCACCAACGAGAAAAATTCGACAATCTGCGTGACGACCGGCCTGCTAACCCTGTTAGATAGAGAGGAAACACAGGGCGTGATCGCGCACGAGATGTCGCATATTCGCAACGAAGATGTCTTGCTCATGACTCTGGTCAGCATTCTCGTCGGCGGCATCGCTATTCTTGCCGACTGGGGACAGCGTGGCTTCTACAGTTCGCGCTCCGGCCGGCGATTGGGAAGCAAAAGCCCGTTACTTTTTATTCCGCTGTTGCTGTTGATCGCGCTGTCGCCGCTGTTTGCCCAGATACTCGCTATGGCCGTGTCGCGGCAGCGCGAATACTTGGCCGACGCCACCGCGGCGCAATACACTCGCAACCCGGGCGGGTTAGCGCGAGCGTTAGAGAAGATACGCGACGCCGGCATGGCGTTTCAAAAAGCCACCCGCGGCACGGCTCATCTGTTTTTCGTCAATCCCCTGCGGCGGCGACTCGACGATCACGACGGCGGGCTGGCTAATTTGCTGACGACGCATCCGCCGATCAACCGGCGCATCATGTTGCTCTATCAGATGGCAGGTATACCTGTGGCGGCGACGCAGAGTTGACCAGTTCAAAAGTTCAAGGTTCAAAGATTCAAGGTTTTCACGGAGCCAGGGAAAGAGCATGCTAAGTTGTCCGCAGTGCGCAGTGGCTATGCGCGAGGTCACGGCTCATGCCAATCCGGGGCAGTTGATCGTTTTAGACCAATGCCCGAAATGCGGCGGCATCTGGTGTGACAAGTGGGAACTGTTTCCGATCCAAGCTGAGGAAGCGGCCCGATTGGAGCCCGCGGATGAAGGATTGCTTCGCGAGCTCCAGCCCATCGACGACAAAAGGCAACTTTACTGTCCAAGATGCACGGCACAACTGCTCTTTGCGAAAGATCCTGCTCTGCCACCCGACATTCAACTTCGCCGCTGCTTAAAGTGCGACGGTATTTGGCTCAATCGCGGCCAATTCACTCAATTCAAAGCGGCGCAGCAAAAGGTCCGCGCCAACAAGATGGGCCAAGCTAAACTTGCCGGGAAATTAACCGAAGTTATCCAAAATCCGAAGGCGTGGGTGGTCACGGGGACCAAGGGAATGTTCGCGTATCCGCGCGGAGAAGAAGAGAGCAACGAGACCATCCAAGACTCGGTAAAAAATGCCGTGAAACTGGTGCTCCAGACGCTCGCGCGCATGCTGATCGGGGTTTGAATCTCTACGGGTTTGGATTCTCCACAGCCTGCTGTGCAAAACGAATCCTGTACCAAAGTACGTCATTCCCGCATGTTTCTAGCGGGAATCCAGGCAAAACTCTGACTGGACCCCCGATTCATATATTCGGGGGTGACAACAGTCGGGGAAAATTCTCATTAACGTCTTTTGCCCCGCAGTTTGCTGCCGGGTCGTTCATTAAATCATCAACCGGCCTCACACGAACGCAACGAAGTCGATCTCTACGAGTGCGCCGCGGGGCAATTCCGCCACGGCGACCGTCGAGCGCGCCGGTTTCGCTTTGCCGAGATATTCAGCATAGACCTCATTCATGGCGGCAAAGTCGGCCATGTTTTTCAAAAACACCGTGGCTTTGACGACGCGATCGAGCGACGAGCCCGCGGCTTCCAGCACGGATTTGAGATTTTCCAGTACCTGACGCGTTTGCGCTGCGATGCCACCTTCGACGAAATGTCCCGTCTTGGGATCGATGGGAATCTGTCCAGCGGTGTAAACAAATTCTCCGACTTTGATCGCTTGTTCGTAGGGCCCGATCGCTTTCGGCGCTTTATCCGTGGCAACGGTTTCTCTGTTCATCTTTTCTCCTCCTGATTGTGCGCGATCCTACCCTGTCGATGCGGTGCCGGCAAATGTCGGCGGTTAAAATAACTTGCACAGCCGGAAAACTTCGTCCTATGATGCGTTCAGTTCTTGATGCTAAGGAGGAAAGGCGATGAGGCACTGGGCAAACACCATCGGTCTCTGCTCTCTCTTGCTTTCTTCTCTTGCCTGGGCGCACGGCGAGAATGACGCAAGCGGGGCGAAACTCGCGGCGCCGTTATGGGTTTGGCTCGTTGGCGGAGCGGTGCTGCTCGTCATTGCCTTCGTCTTGGTTCGACAGGCCAAGAACGGCAGGCTCATCGGCGAGCGCTTTAGCGGGTTCAGCCGCAACGCCCGGTTGCTCCTTCTGCGCAGTCCCTTCAGCGGGTTGTCGGTGAGCTTGCTCCGCCTGCTGTTCAATCTCTACCTGCTTGCCGTCGGCTTCGACATGCTTTTTGTTGCTCAATTTGCTGCGATCAATTGGACCTGTCACGGCCTATCCGTCATTCCCTCCGGCATCCTTTCCGACTTATTTGGACGGCGACGGGTTTTCTTGATCGGCTACAGCGGCAATTTGCTCGCCACCACAACGGTCATTTTCGTCACCGATCCAACATTGCTACTGGTTCTCGCCGGTATTATCGGACTATTCGAAGGCGGCCATGCCATCGTTGGGCCGCCGTTCATGGTGGAGCAAAGCCGGGAAGATGAGCGAGTGCATCTCTTCAGCCTCAACGGCGGCATCCAAGTAGGCGCGGCGAGCGTCGGTAACCTGGCCGGCGGCTTGTTGCCGTTATTGTTCGCGTCGCTTTTTCACGTGAGCCCCGAGAGCGCGCCGGCTCTTCGCGGTGCGTTGCTCTGTGCTGTTCCGATCATGCTGTGCTCGGTGATTCCCATCTATTTAATTCGCGAGGAATGGAAACCCATCGACATTCGCCGCTGGGTCAAGGGCATCGAGAGCTATGGGCGCATCGGCATGCTGGCGATGACTGAGGGTTTGGTCGGCTTCGCCATGGGTTTTTCGGCGCCGTTCTATAATCTTTTCTTCGACCAACATCTCAACGCGACGACGACGCAGATCGGCATGATCTTCGCCGTGGGTTCCATTGCTTCCGCGCTGCTCACGTTATTTACACCGTTGATCGTCCAGCGCTGGGGGCGAGTTCGCACCGTGACCCTGGTGAAGCTGCTCGGCATTCCAGCCCTGGTTCTCTTGGGAATGTCACAAAATATCCTGTGGGCCGGTGTACTTTACGTGATCACGATTCTTCTCGTCGGCGGACCGTATCCGAACAAGGGAATTTCCGATCCGGTCTATAGTCTGTTTGCCATGGAGGTCGTAAAAGAGCGGGAGCGCGGCACGACCAACGGCATCATGCACGCGTTCGTCGAGTTTCCCATGGGGATCGGCGCCGGATTAGCTGGGCCATTGATGGCCATGGGCGATTGGCAAAGCGCTTACTTAATCGGCGGCGGCGTGTTGGCGACGGCGTTTGTTCTCTATTATCTCTACTTTGTGCGCTACGATAGTCGGCCGGTGCTGGTGTTGCAGCCGGCGCCTGCGCGTTGATGGTCGGATGAGACTTTTGACTGCCCATAAGATCCTCATTAGCAGCGCCGTGGTGTTTTTTGTTTTCTTTGCTTTTTGGGAATTCGGGAACTATTCAAAGGGCGACAGCTGGGCGGCGTGGCGCAGCGGTTTGTATCTTATCGTGGCGCTGGGCTTCGGCGTTTATCTCAAAAATCTCAAAAGGTGGTACAAGTAGCGCCGAACTATGGGCCGCCACCTGATTTTTCTTCTCGTGCTGCTCGGTTTATTCGTATGCACGCACCACCGCAGCGCCGCGCAGATCGCTGAGTCAAAAATCGCCGTGCTGGATTCCTTGCCAGCCGCGGAAAGGCAGGCGCGGCTGGTTGAAGGCGCGCGGGCCGAAGGCGAAGCGATCATTTATCTTAATCTGGATCAGATTGTCGCCAGCGCGCTGACCGCCGGCTTCACGAAAAAATATCCCGGCGTCAATGCGCAGGTGGGGCGCTTTTCCGGCGCGTCGATTATCGCGCGCGTCGACTCCGAGGCCCGCGCCGGGAAGTTGGCGGCTGACGTGATCATGAGCGGCGAGCTCGGCATTCTGGTGCTGATCGACAGGGGCGTCATGGCGCGCTACCGCTCACCGCAGCGCGAAGCTTATCCGGAATCGTTTCGCGACAAAGAAAATGTTTGGCACGTAGTCCTCATCAACGTTCTCGTGCCGGCCTATAATACGCGGTTGGTTCATAAGGACGACACTCCGCGGCGACTGGAAGATCTCCTCCGCCCGCGCTGGAAGAGCAAGCTCGCGATGGATAGCCAGTCGTATTACTGGTTTGGCGCAGTGCTGCAGCATATGGGCGATGACGCCACGATGAAATTAATGCGCGGGCTCAACGAGCAAAACTTGCACCATGTGCGCGGTCGGCGTTTGCTCACCCAGTTGGTGGCGGCCGGGGAGTACGATCTCGCGGTCGAAACGAACTTGAACACGGTACTAAGCATGTCTCAGCAAGGCGCGCCGGTGTGGTTCGCGCCGGTGCGACCCTTATTCTTGCGCCCGAGCTTTCTCTTTATGACGCGCACGGCGCCGCATCCGCATGCTGCCGCCCTGCTGATCGATTATCTGCTTGCCGAAGAGGGGCAGAAAATTCTCGCCGCCCAAGACCGTATGCCGGCGCATCCTAAAGTGCCGGCGCGCGAGACTCAGTCATTGATAGGCCTGGATGTGCGGATGCCCGATGCCCTCGATATCGGCCGGCGCTATGCGGCGCTGGGTAAAAAGTATCTTGAAATATTTCCGGGAGCGAAATGATGCGGCATCTCCTGGTCACGATGCTTTTTTCGCTTTCAGTTTTTGGTCCGAGCATGTGTTTTGCGCAGCCCGCAAAGAACTTGATTCCGGCCTATCAGGCGATCTCGACGCCGGATTTCGGCTACTTGCCGACGTACGTTGCCCGTGCCAAGCGATTTTTTACCGACGAGCGGCTTGATCTCAAGGTGATCGTCATCAACTCGCGCCTATCGGTGCCGGCGCTGATCGCTAACGAGGTGCATTTTGGTGTTGCCGGCCCGTCAATCACCGCGACGCTGCGCGGCGCGCCGTTGAAAGCGATCTACTTCATCTACAATACGTCGACATTTCAGTTCACCGTGCGGCCGGAGATTCGCACGGCTGACGACCTGAAAGGAAAGACCATCGCGATCTCGAGCCCTGGCGCGACCAACGATATGGCCACGCGTTTGATCCTTGCCAAGCTCGGCCTCGATCCGGTTCGTGACGTCAAGTTCATCGCGATTGGCGATGCGAAAGCTCGGATGATCGCGATGGACCAGGGACAGGTCGCCGCCGCGGCGAATAACCCCGATATCGCCGCTGAGCTGGTGCGCAAGGGATATCGCATCTTGATCCATTCCGGCGATGTGTTTCCGGTGCCGTTCTCGGGAACCGCTGTCAATGAAAAACTCATCCGGGAAAATCCGGATCTGATCAAGCGTTGGCTACGGGCGCATCTCAAGGCGATGTTGTTGATTCGCCAACGGCCCGACGAGGCGGCGCAGATCGCAGCGAGGGACCTAAAGCTCAATTTGGATATTGCTCGTGAAGCAACGACGCAGGTGCTCCAGTTTATGTATCCCAACGATCCGGGTGGTTTCACGGAAAAAGGCATGAGGATTTTCTTGCAACAGACGGCGCCTCGTTTGGGCATCGACCCTGACAAGGTGGCGATCTCCCAGGTCGCCGACGTCAGTTTCTTGCGCGAAGCACAGAGAGAACTGGGCATCAAGTGTCGGGATGGTTACGGGTGTTAATGTGTAAGGAAGGGCGACCGGCCGGTCGCCCCTACACGCAAGGCGACACAACACGCAAAGACATAGGTTGTTAATGGTCATTGGGGTCAAGGCAGCACGGTAAACGACAGCATGAATTACGTTGTGGGCGTAGATATCGGCGGGACATTTACCGATTGCGTCGTGGTCGATGAAGAAGGTCGAGTGACGATCGGCAAGTCGCTATCGACGCCGGCGGATTTTTCCCAGGGGGCAATGAACGCGACCGCGGACGCCGCGCAAAATCTCGGCCTCGGAAGCGCCGACGAATTGTTGAGCGCGACGCGGTTATTTTTCCACGCCTGCACGATCGGCGATAACACCCTGATCACGCGGGCGGGCGCTAAGACCGGGCTGATTATGACCCAGGGGTTCGGCGACAGTCTGCACATGATGCGCGGTAAGATCGCTGAAGGCCTTACCGAAAACGAAATCGCCCACCGCTCGGCCCTCGACAAGCCTAAGCCGTTCGTGCCGCGCAAATTAGTCGAAGAAGTGCCGGAGCGGATCGATTACAAGGGCAAGGAGCTGATTCGGCTCAATGTCGAAGCCGCGGAACAAGCCATCGACCGATTGGTGTCTAAAGGCGTGGAATCTATCGCCGTCTGCTTTCTTTGGTCGATCGTGAACGACGCCCACGAAAAGCTACTGGCGGAAATTTTGACGAGAAAATATCCCAAGCTCTTCTTTACGCTCTCCAGTGAAGTCGCGCCGTATCTCGGCGAGTACGAGCGCGCCGCCACCACGGTGTTCAATGCCTACATCGGTCCTAAAATCTCCAGTTATCTGCAAAACCTGCAGAGCATTCTCAAAAGCAAGGGGCTCAAGCGTGAGGCGCTGATCATGCAAGCATACGGCGGGGTGTTGGGCATCGAGGCGACCTGCAAGAACGCTGTCGGGGTCATCGAGTCCGGCCCGGCAGCGGGCATCGTCGGCACGCGTTTTTTAGGCGAGCATATCGGAGAAAAGAATATTCTCGCCACCGATATGGGCGGCACGACCTTCAAAGTCAGTGTTGTCCGCGACGGCGTCATCGAGCGCGACTACAAACCGGTCATCTTGCGCTACAGCATTCTCTCGACCAAAATCTGGGTCGAATCCATCGGCGCCGGCGGCGGCAGCATCGCCTGGATCGATCCGGAAACCGGTTTGCTCAAAGTCGGGCCGCGGGGCGCGGGCGCGTCGCCGGGACCCGTCTGTTACGATCTCGGCGGTACCGAGCCGACGGTATCCGATGCCGATCTGGTTTTGGGCTATCTCAACGAAACCTATTTCCTCGGCGGCCGCATGAAGTTAAATAAAGCGAAAACGCTGAACGCAATACGCGAAAAAATCGCCGAGCCGCTCAAGATGAGTGAAGTGGAAGCCGCCAGCGGCATTTATCGCATCGCTAATTCACACATGAGCGATCTGATTCGCAAAGCGACGGTCGAGAAAGGGCACGATCCGCGCAACTTCGTCCTATTCGCCTTTGGCGGCGCGGCGCCCGTGCATGCCAGCCGGTATGCCGCGGAGCTGGGTATTCGGCAAGTGGTCATACCTTTGACCGCGTCCGTGCACGGCGCGACCGGACTGATCAGCTCCGACGTGGTGTACGAGTACGGCAAGTCGGATCATGTCGTTGTGCCGGTGGTGCCGGCGCGGGTCAACGAAAACTTCGCCGGCTTGTTGCAGCGGGCACTCAAGGATCTCAACGCCGCGGGTTTCAGCGAAACAGATATTCACGCCAGCCGTAGCGTCGACATGCGTTATCGTTACCAAGTTCATGAGCTCAACGTGCCGTTCACGCCCGGGGCGGCGGCGATCACGGAAACGGATCTAGAAGAGCTTTGCGCGCGGTTTGACGAGATGTACGAAAAAGCTTTTGGCCAAGGATCGGGCTACCGTGAAGCGGGAAAGGAAATCTTGACCTTTCGGCTCACTGCCAACGGTTTGCTAAAAAAGCCCGATATCAAGGCGGAGCCGTTGCATGAATCGAATGGAGCACGGGCACTCAAGGGCGAGCGTGAGGTCTATTTCGAAGAGGAGCGGAAATTCGTTTCCACACGCGTTTACGATTTTACCAGGATGGATCCGGGGGTCGAGCTCTTCGGTCCGGTCATTATCGAAACTCCGGTGACCACGGTCGTGGTCAATCCACGCAACCGCGCCGTCATGGACCAGTATCGCAACATCAGAATCCATTTAGGAGTTTAAAAGCATGGCAGTAAACCCGATTGTCAGCAGCGTCGACCCGATCACTTTCGAGATCCTGTCGCATCGGCTCTATCAAATCGCCAAGGAGATGGGCACGGCGCTAGAGCGCGTCGGCGGCACCGTGAACACAACCCAGATGCACGACTACATGGCGTCGCTTTATCTCGCCAATGGCGACGTGCTGTCGGCCGGCGATTCCATGGGCTGGCATGTCGCCTGCGCCGGTTTTGCCGTGAAAAGAATCATCGAGCGATTCGAGAATAGCAGCGGCATCAACCCGGACGACATATTTCTGCTGAACGATCCTTATCTGGCGGCGATCCATCAGTCGGATGTCTACATGATTTCGCCGATTCACTTTCGCGGCAAACTGATGGGCTGGAGCGCGACCTTTGTCCATGTGATGGATATCGGCGCCATGTCGCCCGGCGGCAACTCTCCTGGCGCGACGGAAATATGCCACGAAGGGATCCGTATCCCCGGCATCAAATTGGTCGATCGGGGCGAGTTGCGCAAAGATCTTTTCGACGCCTTCATCAATATGACCCGCCAACCGGTGATGGTTGGGCTCGATCTCAAGTGCGAGATCGCGGCGAACAACGTCGCCAAATCGCGGATGCAGGCGCTGTTCGAACAGTTCGGCCCCGAGCTGGTGACTGCGGTATCGCAGGAGATGTTGCATTATTCGGAAACGATTCTGAGAAAGCGCATTGCGGAAATCCCGGACGGCACCTGGAGCGATAGCGGCAGCATTCAGGCCGGCGACACTTGGAAAGTTTATGTCACTCTCAACAAAAAAGACGACCGCTTGTTTTTCGACTTCACCGGCAGCAGCCCGCAAGCGAAGAAGGGCATCAACTTGCCGTATCACGCGACCTTTGGCGCCTGTTATGAAGCGATCCTGTGCACTCTGGCGTATGATCTGCCTAAAAACCATGGCGCGCTGAAAGCCATTGAAGTAGTCGCGCCTCCAGGGACGGTGGTGAATCCGACTCCGCCCGCGCCGGTGTCACTGAACACGACGTCGGGCGGCGCGACGGTAAAGTTCGTCGCTAACTCGGCAATCATGCAGATGCTCGCCACCAGCGAAAAGTGGCGGGGCGAGGTGATGGCGCTCAACGCCGGCCACCGATTGGCGCGCCACGCTGGCGTCAATCAGCATGGCAAGTATTACGTCTCGACGCTTTCCGAAGGCGCGCTGGACGGCACCGGTGGGCGTTCTTACAAAGATGGCGACGATACGGGGCGCGGGCTTAGCTGCCACAACATCGAGTGGCTCGAAGCCAACTTTCCATTGCTCTATCTCTTCCGGCGCAACACCAAAGGCGGCGCCGGGGCGGGCAAGTTTCGCGGCGGCACCGGCGGTGAATCGGCGCTGACGGTTCACGATGCGCCCGAGGGAAAAATCAAAGGCGTCGCGCTGGGAGTGGCGGGGCTCAGAAATTCCGGCCAAGGAATGTTTGGTGGTTATCCCGGCGCACCGAGTCTGCTCATGCTGACGGAGGGTGCCCGGGTCGAAGAAACCATCGCGGAAAATAATTCACCGGACCAGTTAGCAGAGCTCGGCGGCACGAGCAAGCTCTTACCCTATTGCGAGTTTGATATTGGCAAGAATGACGTTCTTTATATGCGCATGTCGAGCGGCGGCGGCTACGGCGATCCGTTGGAACGTGAGCCTGAACGCGTATTGAACGATGTTGAAGCCGGCATTGTTTCGCACGAAGAGGCGCGAGAAATTTACGGCGTGGTGATCGATGGCGCGGTGCCCACGCTGGATGTTGCCGCGACACAGAAACTGCGTGCGGATTTGAAGCGTGAGCGATTGCGGGCATAAGAATGACTCATCCTCTACGGGAGAATTTGGCGGTCGCGGTCGTGGACGGCGTTGAGTGGATCCACTGCGGCAAGTGTGAGTATCGCTTCTGCCGCGCCGATCAGGATTGGCGCCGGTTCGGCAAGGTTCGACTTTTGCCGCCGACTAAAGCCGGTGGATTGATGTCAGTCTTGAGCGGCGATTATCTGCTCCGGCAGATTTGCTGCCCGTCATGCGCCGTGCTTTTGGATACTGATTTTGTCGAGGAGCATCCAGATGACGCAGGAAGGGCCTAATCGGCCAGAGCCCGAGCAGCTGAAATTGGATAGCAAAAGGACGGCAATCGTCGTGCTGGATTTGAGTGTGCGGTGCGAAAACCCCAATGAGGTTTGCGCGCGATTGATGGAACCACTGGCAGAATTTCTCGAAAGGGCGAGAAAAACTTCCGTGCCGATTCTCTACACCATCTCCGCCGCCGGTAAAGGGACAACGATGGGCGAAGTCGCGGCACCGCTCAAGCGGCGTCAAAGCGAACCGGTTTTATATCCCGACGCGTTCGACAAATTCATGGGCGGCGAGCTCAAGGCGGAGTTGGACAAATCAAATTGCCGGGCTCTAGTTATCGTCGGCTCGGCGACCAATTTTGCCGTGCTCTATACGGCGACGACCGGGGCGCGAATTTACCGTTATGATGTCGTCATCCCTTTGGACGGCGTTAACGCCAGACGTCAATACGAACATGAGTATGCGATCCATCAGATGACGATCTTGCCGGCATCGGCGCACAAGCAGTTCCGCTTTACTAAGTTGGGAATGATTGAGTTTGCCTAGATTGATTCGGTTTCTTTAGGGTACGATATGCTCACTGCGACTGAGGAAGTGTCACCCCCCCTTGAGAGACTGTGTCGCAATCTCGCAGACGGGCGTTTGTCATCCCGAGCGAATGCGAGGGATCTGGCTCTCAAGATTCTTCGGCTTCGCCTCAGAACGCTTCGCGGATTTCTCGCGGAGTTTACCCTGAGCTTTGCCGAAGGGCTCGAAATGACAGAAAAGAACTGGACGAAAGTGTTGGCACTGATCGTTTTAACTTTGGTACTTCCATTTGGACTTGTTCATGCCCAGCCACTGACTAGAATCCGCGTCGCCAACATCGGCGGCACCTCTGACCATATTCAAGTCGCGATTAACGGCGGCATTTATAGAAAGCACGGATTCGACGTCGAGAATGTCCAGGTCGGGAGTTCGGCGACGGTCGTACAGTCTTTGATCGCCGGCGAAGTAAGCTTTGCTCACGTGGGCGCTGTGCCGGTGGTAGCCGCCGTGGCCAGCGGCATCGATCTGAAGATCGTTGCCGTTTTCATAAACCGATTCAATTACGTCATGGTCACGTTGCCGGACTTGCAAAAACCTCAGGATCTTAAAGGCAAGACGTTGGCCATCAGTCGCTTGGGCTCCGGCGACGAGTTTGCGACCCGGGAAGCGCTGCGGCGCTGGGGACTCGACCCGGACAAGGATGTTCGCTTGTTACAAGTCGGGTTGACGATGGCGCGGTTGGCGGCGCTTCAAGGACGGCATGTGCAGGCCAGCCTGCTGTCGCCACCGCAAATTGTCGAGGTGCAACGGATGGGCTTGAACGTCATGGCGGATCTTACAGATCTTGACGTGGAGTACGCCCATTATACCCTTGTAACCAAGGGATCGCTGATCGTAGAAAACCGCCCGTTTGTGGGTCGGTTCATAAGGGCCTATGTGGACGGCATCAAGTTCTATCGCAGTCATCCCGAGGCGGCGATCCCCTATTTGCGCAAATTCTCGAAACAGAGCGACGCCGAGCTCAGAATCGTTTACGAGAATCTGCGCAAACGGATTCGCGAGGAACCCGTGCCGACAACCGGCGGCGTGCAGACGATCATCAGAAGCCTTAGGACCGATAAAGAAAAGGAGCTCGATCCGCGTCGGGTGATCGACGCCAGCTTTCTCGCTGGCGTGGCCGCCAAGTGATTTGAAATGGAATCTTTGCCCTTCTTAGTCGACGTTTCGGAGGAACAAATTCGCCGCGAGCGGCAAAAGGCGCGCGAGCTGCGTGTGAGTCAATGGTGGAAGCGCAAGCGCGCGGCGGGCATTTGTTATCATTGCGGCGGGAAGTTTCCGTCCAGAGAGCTGACAATGGATCATTTGGTTCCCGTCAGCCGAGGCGGCAAATCGACCAAAGGAAACCTCGTGCCGAGCTGTAAGAAGTGTAACACGGAACGTAAATATCGACTCCCGTTCGAGAAAGGCAGCGACTGAGATCCTCTTGCGGGATTCACTAACGTTCACTAAGATCCATTTATCGGAGGGCTTGGACTATGGCAGTCGATACATTCTTGGTCCGCACGATGTCCGATACCGTGGAGACCGATATTCAACGGGTTCATGTGATCGCCAATGAGATCTTGCCGCGCTACAACCTGCCGACGCTCAGCTTCGAACAACTCAGAAAAATCGCCGACGGCCCCTTCGATCTGTTTCTCATTCCCCTGATATTTGCCAGGGAGTTCGAAAAAGACCGCTCGCTCCCGTTCAATGAGGCCAAGCGTGTCGAGATTCGCAGGCAAGCGCTAGAGATCGCCCAAAGTCATGGATATGACGTCAACCCTCCCGATTTCATACCGGGCATAGAAAAGTCCCTTGCAGAGACGAAGACAGCGGGCTTGCGCAATATTCTTATGACCACCGGCGGAAGGCGCTACAAGCACCAGGCCATGGAGAAGGCCGGCATGGGCGGATATTTCGAAGAGATCGTCGATCGCGATGAAACCTATTACGCCAAGGAACAGGGACTCTATTATCTTTATCGCAAGCACAGACCAAAGCATATGCGCATCATTCTGCTGAGCGGCACAGCCACGTACATCAAGGCCGCCAACAACGCCGATGGCTGCAAAGTTGGCGACACCTATCTGGAAGTGATTTCCTTCGCGCTCTCGACGGAGCATTCGTACAACGACGAAGAAACGCTGTGCGTCGCACAGCCGAAAGCGCTGATCCGAAGCTACGACGAGTTATTGCCTCAATTGAAAAAACTCGCGCCGTTAGGCTGAAAATCACGATCGCTCTTCTCCCCTATCGCCCCGAAGCTCGGTACCGGTTGTTCTCTGTGCTGCAAATTGCTGCTATCATTTGTCAGGATGATGTGAACGAAGATGGAGCCCGCTATGGATCTACCGCGGACATTTCTCGCCGGTCGGGTACTGATTAAGGTCGGTGATATCACCAAAGAAGATGTCGATGCTATCGTCAACGCAGCCAACGGCACGCTGATGGGCGGCGGCGGAGTTGACGGGGCGATTCATCGCGCCGGGGCACCGGCGATCTTGGAGGCGTGCAAAGAAATTCGCCGCACGCAATATCCCGACGGATTGCCGACGGGCCAGGCGGTAATCACTACCGCGGGAAAGATGATAGCGAAGCATGTGATTCACACGGTTGGCCCGGTGTATGGACGGGGCGGGAAGGATAAATCGGAGCTCCTCGCGGCTTGTTACCGGAATTCATTGCTTCTGGCGGCGGAGAACGGACTTGGCAGTATCGCATTTCCTGCGATCTCGACCGGCGTATACGGCTATCCACTGGAGGAAGCGGCGACCGTGTCCTCGCGAGCCATCGAGGAATTCCTGAGTAGCGATAACTCACTCAAACAAGTTCGCCTCGTGTTCTTTGGCGCCGGCGACGCCGAGGTGTTCTTGAGACATCACGCGTTTACCGGATAAAAATAGGCTTGAGGCACGAGGCAACAGGCGTGAGTGAAACAAGATCGAATTCGCGACCGGTGCGCGTCGGCATTGAGGCGGTTTTCTATTCGCTGGCTCATGTGCCGGATCTCGTGCGCTACGGCTCGAAGCCGCTCCGCGAACTGCGCGCGGGTCCCGGGCTAAACGAAAAACTACCTAGACAACTTCGTGATTTCAGCGCGGCGACCGCCTACGCGCCGCACCAGGTTTACATCGGCAATATTTCACCCGAGCAGTTACGCGAGCTGCCCAAACCGTGGTACGAAAAACTGATCGATGGAGCAACCGCGCAGGGTCGGTTCGGCGAACTGGTCGATCAGAACAGATTTTACGCCTTGCTTGCTGGTGCGGACCAATTCGATCTCGTTAAATTTGAAGAGCAGTGGTTTAAACAACATGCTGCGCTTTTCTCCTGCGGGCGCGCGCCGCGATTGTGTTCCTTGCCGGAAATAAAAGCGCGCTGCGCCGAAGGCGCGCTGGCGCTCTATTCAGGCGAGCAGTTGGTGGGTGCATTCGAATCCGGCCACGCCGAGGACGCCAATTTGAGCGCTGACGTGCTGCTGGAGAATTTGTCGGCCAAAGTTACCGCCGGGCATTCATTGCGCTTGGCACTGAGTGGACTTGGCATCGACCCCGGGGAAATCGATTACGTGATCAGCTGCTCGGAAGAGGCCGTGGGGGACCGCTACAATCGCGGTGGCGGAAATTTAGCGAAAGCGATCGCCGAGGATGTCGGCTGCATCAACGCGGCGGGGTCGGATGTGAAAGCATTCTGCGCCGGGCCGATGTACGCAATGGTGCATGGTGCGAGCTTGATTTACTCAGGGGTCGCCCGGAAGGTAGCAGTGGTCGCGGGCGGATCGCTGGCCAAGCTCGGCATGAAGTTCGAATCTCATCTCAAAAATAACATGCCCGTGCTGGAAGATGTTCTCGGCAGCTTCGCCGTCATCCTCGCTTCAGCGAAGCCCAATCAAACTTGCATGCGGCTGGATTCTGCTGCATTTCACCCGGTGCGCGCGGGAGCGTCACCTCAGGCGATGGCGGAATATCTGGCGGAAAGGCCGCTGGCGAAGATGGGGATGAAATTGACCGACGTCGACCGCTATGGCGTGGAGCTGCACAATCCAGAAATCACCGTGCCCTCGGGTAGCGGTGATGTGCCGCGGACAAATTATTTGACGCTGGCGGCGCTTGCCGTTATGCGTGGCCTGATTGGCAAGAACCAGATGCAGGATTTTGTCCACGCGCGTGGCATGGTAGGCTATGCGCCGACGCAGGGGCATATCCCCTCTGCGATTGTTTACTTGGGACACGCGTTGCAGGCCTTGAAGAGCGGTACGATTCGCAACGCATTACTGATCGCTAAAGGAAGTCTGTTCCTGGGCCGCATGACGCAACTTTCGGACGGCTGCTCTTTCTTGGTGGATCGCAATGAACCTTAACGGAGGTCGGATGGTTAAAGGAAAAAAAATCATAGCCATCGGCGAGCGGGACGGCGTGCCGGGCCCGGTTATCGCTGAATGCCTGGAAGGGGCCGGCTATGAAGTCGTGTTTCAAGTCACCGAGTGCTTCGTCTGAACCGCCGCGGGCGCGATGAACTTTGAGAACCAAGGAGTCATCAAGCGCCTGGCGGACCAGTATGGCCCGGAAAATTTGACAGTAGTGTTAGGCCACGGCGAAGCCAACGGCGTCGAAGTCTTTGCCGAAACGGTGACCGAAGGCGACCCAAGTTACGCCGGACCTCTGGCCGGCGTCGCGCTCAAAATTCCCGTCTATCACGTTTTAGAAGAGGAAGTGGTGGGTGAGGTGCCGGAAAAGCTCCGCGAGGAAAAGTTGCAGCTATCGTCGCTGGTCATCGACGTTGAGCCGATGCATCAGGCGCTCAAAGCTTCGCGCGCGAAGCTTTGAAACGTTCCATTGGTTCCACGAGTTCCAATAGTTCCAGTAGTTATTCGGAAGCGCTCGTCGCACGACTGGAACGGCTGGAACCTGTGGAACGATTGGAACTGATCCCTCCATATAGTTCTGACACAACTATTTGCGGTACAACCCTTTAATAAACCCTGAATCTTCCAGCTCCTTGACGAAGCGCGTGTCGATATAGTCTTTGGCGTTTGCCTGCGCCGCCTTCGGATTCTTCTCCGCCATATCGTGGAGGACCAGCTGATAACCGTCGGCCGGCGGATACGGCGCTTCGGGCATAAAACGCGAGTGCCAGTCCCAAGCCTCTTCAAGGACTTTTCGATCTTCCACGCGGGAATACTTGCGCATGATCTTGAGCGTTTCTTCCTTGTGCGTCTTGTAGTAGTGGATGGCCTCGGCGTAAGAGCGCATGTAGCGCCTTACGAAATCGGGATTATCCCGGATCAATTTTGTCGAGGTGTAGATACCGTTCTGAGGAAAAGGTATTTGCAATGAGACCATGTCGACGACGGTGGGATAACCGAGCTTTTCCGCGATGGCCTTGCCGGCCTCGGTGACGACCGTGAATTGGACGATGCCCTTTTGTAGCGCGACCATGCGCTCGATGGCGCCGCCGATGACGCGCAGGTTGACGTCCTTTAGCGGATCCAGGCCAATTTTTTTAAGCCCTACTTTGAGCGCGAACTCCGCCGTGGTGCCCGCAATATGAGTGCCGCCGATCTTGCCTCGCAAATCCTCGGGTCTTCTGATGCTCGGATGTGAAACGAGATAATAGGGAAGCACGTTGACGTTGCCGGCGATCGCCACGATGTCGCCACCGGCGAGCCGCGCGCTGGCCAGGCCGGGTCCGCCGCCTTCGCCGATCGCAATCTCCCCCGCGAGAATCGCCTGAATGCCGCGCACGCTTCCGGAAATAAAAATAATCGTGGCATCGATGCCGTGCTTATCGAAAATCCTTGCGTCTTTGGCTACCCAGAGGACCGAAGAAGAACCCGGGGTGGTTGAAATGTACGAAGTGTTCAATTTGTCGGCGGGTGAAGATTGCCGTACCAGTAGACAAACGAAAGCAATCACGAATAGCGGGAAAAATTGGCGACATTTTCGCTTCATTAATACCTCCGCAAAGCTATTCCTCATAGCTCGAATCATCCCGACTTATACCAGCTCAGTCGCCGGGGGCAAAGACATGCGTTATCGCGTTGACTTCGAGATGGATTTCATTTTGAATCGTTGCCGATGAAAAAACCTGTGGATTTGATCATGTTCGACCTCGATGGCACGCTCGCTGATACGGGGCAGGACCTCGCCGATTCGGTTAACCATACCCGAGCGCATTTCAATCTCACGCCCCTCGCCGAGGAGTTGGTTTTTGCTCATGTGGGACGCGGCGTGGAGCATATGTTGAAACATTCTTTGCCGGAGGAGTACCCGCATCATTTCCAAGAAATCATGCGAATATTTCTCGATCGGTACGAGATGCACCTGCTCGACCGCACCGTCCTTTATCCTGGCGTTTACGACGCGCTGGAGCATTTTCGCGGCAAGCGACGCGTGGTGGTGAGCAATAAAATACGTCGTCTGACCGTGGCTGTTGTGCGTGGATTGGGCGTGGAAAGTTACTTCGATGCGATCTTCGGCGGCGACAGCGCCGCAGAAAAAAAACCAGACCCGGCATTGTTAAACCTAGTCTTGCAGCGGTTTCAGGTTCCTGCGGCGACCGCGCTGATGGTCGGGGACGGCGACACAGATGTTGAAGCCGGCAAACGCGCCGGAGTTTTGACTTGTGGCGTCACCTACGGTTTGGGCAACAAGGCTGACTTACTTGCCGCGAAGCCGGATGTTATGATTGATAACATCAAGGAGCTTTCCGACTATTTCTGCTGAATCCCGATCTCATTCAGAACAGGAGGCGAATCATGGCCGCAACGATTCCCGAGCAATTCAAAGATCTCTTTGGCAAGGTTGCGTTCGCTCACTTGGCCACCTTGATGTCTGATGGAAGCCCTCACGTCACCCCGGTGTGGGTCGATTACGACGGCGCTTATGTTAGAGTCAATTCCGCCAAAGAACGTGTGAAAGACAAAAACATGCGTCGCAACAAGCGCGTTGCCTTGTCCATCCAGGATCCGGAGAATCCTTATCGCTATCTCGGCATTCGAGGTGAGGTAGTTGAGATCACCGAAAACGGCGCTGACGCCCACATCGACGCGCTGGCAAAAAAATACCTCGGCAAAGAGCGCTATCCCTTTCGAAATCCCGCGGAAGTGAGAGTGATCTACAAGATTCGGCCGGATAAGGTTTCAACCTCGGGGTGATGAATCACCAAATCCCCCTCAGTTACCCTTTTTTTCAAAGGGGGAAGTTTCGCTTCAGGATCCTCTAACTCTCTTTGAAAAAGAGGGTTAGGGAGGTTTGGGAGAGATGTGCCTTACGAGAGATGTGCCTTATTGAAGCGGATTTCGACGCTTTGGCGGCCGGGTCTATCGAACTCCTGAGGCATGACCCTCGTTCATCTCAACGTTGCAGCTGGCGGCGCCATTGCTGGAAAATTTGTTCAGCGCTGCGAGAGCGGCGACTTTGTAGCACTCCGCTAATGTGGGGTAATTGAAAACTGCATCGATAAAGTAGTCAAGCTTGCCGCCATGCGCAATCACCGCCTGGCCGATATGGACCAGTTCCGTGGCGCCCTCGCCGATCACATGCACGCCGAGAAGCTCTCGCGTTTCGCTGTGGAAAAGTAACTTGAGCATGCCGACGGTGTCGCCGATGATTTGACCGCGGGCGATCTCGCGGTAGCGGGCAACGCCGATCTCATACGGCACACCGTCGCGCGTGAGCTCGTCTTCATTGCGCCCGACCATCGAGATTTCCGGGATCGTGTAGATGCCGTAAGGCAAAAGATGAGAGGAAGTCTCGCAAGCCAAACCGAAGGCATGACAAGCGGCGTGGCGTCCTTGCTGCATGGAAGTCGAAGCGAGCGCCGGGAAACCCACCACATCGCCGACCGCGTATATGTGCGGAAGCGCGGTTTGAAAGTTTTCATTGACTTTCAAACGGCCACGGTCATCGGGTTGAATGCCGATCTGTTCGAGGCCGAGGTTTTTGGTCGCGCCGATCCGACCCGCCGAATACACAAGCAATGGCGCGCGGATTTGCTTGCCGCTCTTAAGTTGCAGCACGACGGATTTGTCGGTCAATTTGTAAACGCCGACCACCTCTTCGTTGAGGCGCAAGGTAATGCCGATATTGCGCATTTGGTATTGTAGCGATTCGATGATCTCGCTGTCGACGAATTCGAGCAGTCGGGGTCGCCGCTCCACCAGTACGACCGGAATCCCGAGGGTGGCCAAGATGCATGCATACTCGCAGCCGATAACTCCGGCGCCGACGATGGTCAAGGATTTTGGCAGCTGTTTTAGCGAAAGCAATCCGTCGCTATCGATAACGGTTTCGCCATCAAAGGGAATCTCCGCCGGGCGGGCGGCCTCGGTTCCCACGGCAATCACGATGTAGTCCGCCGTGTGTTCATTGGATTCAGAATCCTGCTTGATCGCGATGCGGTGCGGGTCGATCACAGAGGCTGTGCCGATGATGAAATCAACGGAATTTCTTATCAGTTGATTTTGGATGATTTCTTGCTCGGCTTTGACCACATGGTCGCAACGCTGGGCGAGGTCCTCGAAGGTAATGTCCTTTTTGACTCGGTAGCTGGCACCATAGAGATTGCGCTGGCGGAAACCGGAAAGGAACATCACCGCCTCGCGCAATGATTTGCTCGGAATAGTGCCGATGTTGATGCAAATGCCACCGGCAACTTTTTTGCGTTCGAATACGCCAACTTTCTTGCCGACCTTGGCGGCTTGAATCGCCGCCTTCTGGCCGGCCGGGCCGGAGCCAATCACCAACATGTCATAGTGGGCCACGCTTTTGTCCTCTTTCTTTGGGTAAGATCACAATTGCTGCACCAGCTTGCTGCTTTTCAGTTTTTCGTAGGCCCGCAGTCCAATCGCGACGTCCATTATACCAGTTCCCTGGAGTTTAAAGAGAGTAATCTGTCTATCGTCAGTTCGACCGGCAGCCGTGCCGAGTAGCAGGCTGGATATTTCGTGAACCCGATCCCAGGAAGTCACTCGGTCCCTGACCGCGTGAAAGACATCGCTCTCGTTGACACATACGGTCTCCTTGGAAGTCACAAAAATTGGGTTAGCTCGGCGGATCGTGGTTTCATCGATTTCCCGCCGAGTCCGTGTCTTATCCCCGTTGGCTATAGATGTAATATGGGTGCCTTGTTTCAACCAGTTGCCATCGAAAACCGGCGCCCGCGAACTAGTCGCGGTAATGACGATATCGGCGCTTTCCACCGCTTCTTCAGCGTTTGCCACTGCCACGACGGGAAACTTAAGCTCTTGGCTCAGTATTTCGGCAAAGGACTTTCGGTGCGCCGGCGTTGGGCTGAAGACCCGAGCGTGCGTCAGGTTTCTGACTTCGGCAACTGCTTTGAGCTGAGTTTTCGCATGGACTGCGCTTCCAAATACGGCCACACGGCCGGCATCGACGCGGGCCAAATACTTGGCGCCGATGGCACCGGCGGCGCCGGTTCGATACTCATTGATCGAACAGTCTTGATACAGGATAAGTGGTTCACCCGTCTCGACGCTGTATAAGATCACGGTCTCGTGATGAATCTGCCGATCCAAATCAGTCTGAAGGTAAGCACCCATGGCGCCATGCACGGAGCCCGGCAGGAGGCCGAAAATCATCTGATTCGGATGATGGATTCGACGGCGCGGCAAGTCAAAGCCGCGACCCGCCGCGAGTTCCTTAAGCGTGTCCTCAATCGTCTCGATCATCTCATGCAACGAGAGGATCTGGTTGATAGGCGTGTTCTTTAGGAAAAGCATTTTGGCTCAAGGGCAAGAAAAAGATAGTGACGAGCCGACCGCTGTTGGCAGTGCCAAAGGAAATCAACTCGCAGCGGTGGCTAAGTGTGATGTTATTTAACTCTAGCCTGCGGCAGTGAGGGCGTCAATATGGAAGGAGCCGACTTCACATGATCGTCAAAAGCGGAAAGTGAATTAGGAATGATCGAGAAAAAACGCCTGCCTTCCGTCATTGAAAAGGAACCGTATTTCCCCGGCGTCGGCCGAAAAAATGGACGTTAGTGTTGAGGACCTTTCAGAAAAATGCTTTTTCCCTTTTCCTTTGGATAGGCCACCATGTCGTACTGTTCCGACTTGTCGAACCGCACGTTTTCGCTTATCGGTTGTAAAAAGTACGTTCCCGTCGACGGGTCATTTTTATCGGAAAAAACCAAGAACTCGTATTTCTCGGGAAAAAGGGCGGTCAGCTCATCCTTGTTTTTGATGCTTACTGGGCTCTTGGGATCGGCGCTTAGCTCGAATTCGACGATTGGTCGATGTGCTAGCAGCGTTCGACGCAGGCCTTTTAGCGCCGGCTTTTCGTAACCCTCGATATCCATTTTAATCAGCGCAACTGAAGTTACGCCGGCTTTTTCTAGGGCGTCGTCGCCGGTTCGAATCTCGAGCTCACCCTCAATCGAGTTATCTTCCTTAAAACCTTCGACGAAGGATCCCGTTCCAAGATTATTATCCGGCGGCCTGAAAAATGGTTTTTTTGAATTCTCATCGCCTAAACCGAAAGGGTGTATCACGATGTTTTTGATGTGATTGTTCTCTACCATACGCCGAAATCGTTTGATGAGGGGTTCCCAGGGCTCGAACGCGTGGATTTCTTTTGCATAGCGTGACATGAACAGAGAATGTTGCCCTGTGTTGGCGCCGACATCCAAGAATATGCCTTGATTGGAGTACGCCGATTTCATGGTATCCCGCAGGAAATACAAGATAGGTTTTTCGTGCGCACCGTAAAAGAAGATGTGGCTATCGACAAAATTGCCGGTGTTGCCTTCATAACGTGACCCTTCTAAATCAGCGACAAAATCAAAATGACCCTGACGAAAACATGATGAGAAAGTAACGGCTTGCTGCCAACAGCGGTAATTAAAATAGAATCGTTCGCGATCGATGAGGTAGAGGCTCACGACGCAGACACTCAAGGTTAGAAATGCAACAAGTGATAGTTTGAGCGCTTTCAAGTGGAGCATCTTGATCCCGTCAATTTTTCCGTGATTTTTCTGTCCTATGGATTGTCGGAAGCGTGACAAATAGAGCCTCAAGCCTGTCTTCGAATAACGGATCGCCGATTGTAGCCATTGAAAACCCAAATTTTAATCTATTCCCGGGACATGCGCCAACGAAACTATCTTTCTTATATCTTTGGCTAATCCATGGAGCATGCTATACTGCATAAAATAACTCATCAGTGCGACCTTCCTTTAGAAAATATTCCATCTCACAATATTTGCTTGATTAGCCGTTTGCTCGCGACTTCATCAAAATTTGCACCGAGAACATCTTTTCGCGGGAATTTGTTTGCCCTCGTTGCGCGTTCTCTTCTGCGCGATAACCCTCATCTGCTGGTTATCAGTTGTTGAACCTTCCAACCTAGCTTTAATGGGCGGTTACCCGCTATCTGACGGAAAGCAACACTACAATTTTGTCGATGTGATCTATGGTCAGCATGGTAAAGAAGTCGATATTATTTTCACGAGGTGAAACGCTTTCTCACGCATTACCGTCCGGACAGGAAAAAAAGCACCGCTGGTGCTCTCATTGTCTCTAGATAAACGGCTTGAGCGACTTCACCATGATTGGCGGAAAATGATTTAGGACGATCGAGAAAAACGTTTGCCTGCCGTCATTGAAAAGGAACTGTGTTTCCCCGGTGTCGGCCGAAAAAAGGACGCTAGGGTTGAGGACCTTTTAACGGAATGTCTTTTTTCTTTTCTTTCGGATAGGCAACCATGTTAAATTGTCGCGCCCTGTCGAACCGCATAATTTCGCTTATCGGTTCCAAAAAGTACGCTCCGGTTGATGCATCATTTTTGTCAGAAAAAACTAAGAACTCGTATCCCTCGGGAAAAAGGGCGGTCAATTCATCCTTGTTTTTGATGCTTACAGGGCTCCTGGGATCGATGCTTAGCTCGAATTCGACTATTGGTCGATGTACTTGTAAGGTTCGACGGAGCCCTTTTAATGCCAGTTTTTCGTAACCCTCGATATCCATTTTAATCAGCGCCACTGAGGTTACGCTCGCTTTTTCAAGGGCCTCGTCGCCGATACGAATCTCCAATTCACCCTCATAGGAATTGTCTTTGCTAAAACCTTCGACGAACGACCCTGTTCCAAGATTATTAGCAGGCGGTTTATAAAAAGGCTTCTTCGAATTCTCATCGCCTAAACCGAAAGGGTAGATAGCGATGTTTTTGATGTGATTGTTTGTGACCATTCGGCGAAACCTTTTTAACACAGGCTCCCAGGGTTCGAATGCGTGGACCGCTTTCGCGTAGCGCGACATAAAAAGCGAGTGTTGACCGGTATTGGCGCCGATATCGATGAATGTTCCTTGGTTTGCGTAGGCGCCACGCATGACATCGCGCAGCAAAAAGAGGATGGGCTTTTCGTAAGCTCCGTAATAGAAAATGTCGCTGTCGATACCGTTGCCGAGATTGCCCTCGTACCGAATGCCATCGATGTTCACGACAAAATCGACGCTATCGCCGCGATAGCACGCGGCGATCGAAGTAGCTTGCTTCAAACAGAGGTAGGCGCGCCGCAGGTGATCGTAATCAGTGAGATTAAGATAAAACAGGATGAGGAACGCGGTCGTGAGCCCGGCGAGGGCGAATTTTAAAGCTTTCATGGGATGAAATTGGCTCCAGTAGCCCATTATTAGGTTCACGGGCGGCTAACGGTCAAGCGCTGTTCTAGATGCCGTGCTTGCTTCGACATCGCGTAACTGCAGAGCCAATAGACGACGGCGATGAATAGATACAATTCGAATGGGCGGATTTCTCGATTGTTGACGATCTGCGCGGCTTTGGTGAGGTCGACATAGCCGATGATCGACGCCAACGAAGTGTCCTTTAACAGCACGATGAATTGCGTCACCAAAGCGGGAATCATGTTGCGTAACGCCTGCGGTAAAACCACATGGCGCATCATCTGAGCGCGGGTCAGTCCCGTGGCGGTAGCGGCCTCGACCTGGCCGCGGGGAACCGATTGAATTCCGGCCCGGACAATTTCAGCCAAATAGGCGGCTTCGAAAATGACAAACGCAGTGAGAGCGACGCTGTATTCTGGAAGTGATTTGCCGGCCAACACGGGCACGATAAACCAAAACCAGAAAATCACCATGACCAGCGGCACGCCACGAAAGAGTTCGACGTAGATCAAGGCGGGTAAACTAATCCACCACGAACGCGCCAAACGTGCCACTCCAATGCATGTGCCTAGAATGAAACCGAGGATAATAGCTGGCAGGGCGAGTCGAAGAGTGCCGCCGGCGAAGGCGCCGACTCCGAAAAAACCCTGGAGGATGAGAAAGTTGAAGTTCCTGACAATGACTTGAAAATCCATCTTCAAGCCGTGTCAGTGTTGCCCCGGGCAATAAGGCCGGGAATGGCTACGCGACGTTCAACCCGTGCCATCAGCCTGGCGATGGTGAGGCAGAGAACTAGGTAAATGATCGTTCCCGCAGCCAATGCTTCGAACGCTTTGGCCGTGTAGGTTTCGATTTGGCGGGTTTGAAAGGTCAATTCGGCGACGCCGATGGTCAAAGCAACCGAGGAGTTCTTCAACAGATTGAGAGTTTCGTTGGTCGCGGGTGGAACAATCAGCCGTAACGCGATAGGAACAATGATCATACGGTACGCTTGCAATACTGTGAGTCCCGTCGAGAGCGCAGCTTCGAACTGCGTCTTGGGGATCGACTGAATGCCCGCGCGAATCACCTCGGAAAATCGCGCCCCGTGATATACGCCGAGAGCAAAAACGCCGGCCCAAAACTCAACTCCATGCTCGAATAGCCACTCTTGCAGCCCTTGCGGCAAGAGCGGTGGCACGCCGAAGTACCAAAAAAACATCCAGACGAGCAAGGGTACATTGCGGAAGAATTCAACGTACACGCCGGCTGGCCAGCGTAACAGTGAAATCGCCGTGGTGCGGAGCGCGCCGGAAGTAATTCCCAGCATCACCGCGAGCAACCAGCCGAGAATGGAGAGGTGCAGAGTAGTCAGGAGTCCCTGAAGCAGCCAGCCGCCCGTTTGTCCGGTCCATAGAACATTCCAGTGAAATTGGTAATTCATCTAGACGCGCGGGCAACCGGAATTAGGCGCTAGGCGTATGTCGCGGCAAGGCGCCCCTTGCCCCCGACATTTATTTGGGCACGACCTGCATCTGCAGAAAGCGCTTGGTTTCGGGAGATAAGGGGTAGGGAACTTCGCCTTTGGGGCCGAACCATTTGTCGTAGATCTCAAAGTACAGGCCCGATGCAATGGCATCCATGAGACCGACGTTGACGACCTGGCGAAAGTCGGAGTCGTTTTTTCTCATGGCCATGCCGTAGGGTTCGTAGGAGAAAAATTCACCGACGACTACCCATTCATCGGGCTTGGGGGCCTTCGCGCGCAGGCCCGCAAGCTGAATTCCGTCGTTCGTGTAGGCTTGTACCTGGCCTTGGGCTAGTGCTTGAAAAGCCGCCGGTTGGTCTGGAAATTCGATGAGCTTCGCGCTCGGCACGCGCTCGCGTATAATTTTTGCGTTGGTGGAGCCTTGCTGTGCGGCAATGCGTTTGCCCGCGATGGTTTGAATGCCTTTGATCTGCGCGCCTTTCTTCACCAGAAACTGGGCGCCGGTGGCGAAGAACGTCAAACTGAAATCGACGCTGTCGCGGCGCGATTGAGTGTCGGTCATGGTTTCGGCAATCAGATCGACCGCATTCGAAGTCAATAGCGGGATGCGCGTCTGTGGCGCCGATTCCTTTTTCTCGAGCTTGATCTGCTTGTTGAGTTTCTTACTGATGACCGGAACGATCGCTTTCTCGACCAGATCGATGGAGAAGCCCACCCAATCATTGTTCTTATTGACGTAAGCAAAAGGTGGCGAGCCGGTGCGCGTTCCGATGATTAGTGCACCGTTCTTGTCGACCTTCTCGAGTGTAGTTTCCGCACGGATGAAGTCGGAACTCGCAAAGTGAAAAATCACGATGAGCCATAAACATCGATATCGTTTCATCTGGTTCTCCTCAGTGCGAAAGAATCTTGCTCAGAAATTGTTGCGCTCTCGGCGACTCGGGAGCGGCGAAGAATTTTTCCGGTTCGTTGACTTCGATGACTCGCCCCTCGTCCATGAAGACGATCCCGTGCGCGACGCGGCGGGCAAATCCCATTTCATGGGTTACCACGACCATGGTCATGCCGTCACGTGCGAGATCTGTCATGACTTCCAGGACTTCATTGATCATTTCCGGATCGAGGGCCGAGGTCGGCTCGTCGAATAGCATGATCTTGGGCTTCATCGCCAGGGCGCGCGCGATGGCGACGCGTTGCTGCTGGCCGCCAGAAAGGTTCGCCGGAAAGACGCTGGATTTGTCGGGGATGCCGACGCGTTCTAAGAGCGCTACGGCGATTTTTTCCGCTTCACTTGTCGATAGACCCTTCACCTTAATCGGCGCCAAAGTAATATTTTGCAGAACGGTCATGTGCGGGTAGAGATTGAAAGATTGGAAGACCATACCGACGTTGGTGCGCAGCCGCACCGCATCGAGATGTGCGTCGGATAGCGATAAACCGTCGACGGTGATTTCTCCGGATTGGATCGTTTCGAGTCGATTGATGCAGCGGATGAGCGTACTTTTTCCGCTACCGCTCGGGCCGCAGACCACGACGACCTGTCCCACCTCAATGGTGAGATCGATGTCCTTCAGGACGTGAAGCGTGCCGAACCACTTGTTGACCTTGCGAAATTCGATCACGGCTGCCGAGCGTACGTAAGATGATAGATTGCAATTCGCTGCCCGGCATACTATACGAACAAAGGCTTTTTGCAACCACACTTCAACGCACGAGTGTGATAGCGCGACGATGCAGTCGCCGCGCAGTTCGTGCTTCGGCAATACCGCTTACCGCAGATATATCGCCGAGCTCCTGCGCATTGGATCGAGAGGTCTTCGCCAGTTGTGATTGCTTATTTGGTTAGGCACGGAGACGCGGTCCCGGCCTCGGAGAATTCGAAACGGCCACTGTCTCCGGCGGGACTTGAAGCCGTTGAGCAGATCGCGCGGCTGGCTCGCGAGCGCCAGGTCCGAGTTTCAGCGATCTATCATTCGGGGATTTTGCGAGCGAAAGAAACTGCCGAGATCGTGGCCAAGTATTTGATGCCGCCGTCCGGTGTTAAGGCAATTGCCGGCTTGTTACCCGAGGATGATCCCATGGCCGGGAAAGTCGAGCTGGAAGCAGCCACGGACCCGATCATGTTAGTCGGACACCTGCCTTACATGAGTCGGCTTGCCGCATTGCTGGTCCGCGGCGATATGGAAGCACCCGTTATTGAGTTTCAACCTGCAGCCATAGTTTGTTGCTCCAAGACGGCAGCGCGGTGGAAAATCGATTGGCATTTGGCGCCGTCAGCTCGCTGACGCGCAGTTGACCGGGGGAGGGCGATAGTCTAAAAAGAGACGTGCGAGCGAGACGCGAAAGGCAGATACTATGGCATCAGAGACCTTAACCGTTATCGACAACCGTACCGGCAAACAGTACGAAATTCCGATCAAGAGCGGCGCCATCAAAGCGACCGACTTGTTCCAGATCAAAGTTACGGAAGATGATGGACTCGTGAGTTACGACCCGGGCTTCATGAACACAGCGTCCTGCCAGAGTCGAATTACTTACATCGATGGCGACAAAGGGATCCTGCGCTACCGCGGCTACCCGATCGAGCAGATCGCTGAAAACAGCACCTATTTGGAGACCGCCTATTTGATCCTTTATGGTGAGCTCCCCAATAAGTCACAACTTGCGGAGTGGAGCCACAACATCACCTATCACTCGATCATCCACGAAAACATCAAAAAGCTCATCGACGGCTTCCATCATGATGCCCATCCGATGGGAATGGTGCTCAGCACGGTGGGAGCGCTGTCGACGTTCTATCCTGACGCCAAGAAGATTTTCGACGTAAAATCGCGCCACGATCAGACCTATCGGCTGATCAGCAAAATGCCGACGTTGGCGGCGTTTGCCTATCGGCATAGTCTGGGTCAGCCTTATTCTTATCCCGACAACGACTTAAGCTACACGGGAAACTTTCTCAACATGCTTTTTAAGATGACCGAGCTCAAGTACAAGCCGAACCCTGTACTCGAACGCGCTCTTGATATTCTCTTTATTCTCCACGCCGATCATGAGCAGAACTGCAGCACTAACGCGATGCGGGGGGTAGGCAGCTCGCAGGTGGACCCTTACTCGGCGGTGGCCGCGGCGGCGGCGGCGCTTTATGGTCCACTCCATGGAGGCGCCAATGAAGCCGTGCTCAGGATGCTCATGGAAATTGGCTCCAAGGACAAGGTGCCTGAGTTTATAAAAAAAGTGAAAGGTGGCGAGGGCCGTTTGATGGGTTTCGGCCACCGGGTTTACAAGAACTATGATCCGCGCGCCAAAATTATAAAACATATCGCCGATCAAGTTTTCGAAGTCAAAGGACGCAACCCATTGCTCGATATCGCGCTTGAGCTCGAACGGATCGCGCTATCGGATGACTATTTCATCAAGCGTAAACTCTATCCGAACGTCGACTTTTATTCTGGGTTGATCTACCAATCGATGGGGCTGCCGATGGACATGTTCCCGGTGCTGTTCGCGATTCCACGAACCTCCGGTTGGATTGCCCAGTGGGACGAAATGTTAACCGACGCGGATCAGAAGTTAGCGCGGCCGAAGCAAATCTATTTGGGTGCAGAGAAGCGGGATTACTTGCCGATGGAAAAGCGCCAATAGATTTTAGCGGAACGTTCCACGGATTCCTTCCAACAAAATTCGTAGTGTCTGACCAATCCGTATTTGCGACGTGGTGAGGCCGTTGAAGGCCATCAGGGCGCGCACTTCGAGACCGTAATGGCGCGCGATGGAGAAAAGCGTTTCGCCTTTTTTTACTTCATGAGTGACGATCTCCTTCGGTTCCGTGTCTCCGTCCAACAATTTTTCGTTGGCTTTGGCGAGAAAGATCACCGTTTTTCCGACGGGCAAATTCGCACGGAAGTTGCTGTCGCCGGGTGGCGTGGATGGCCGCAGCAAGGCTGGATTGAGATCGCGTATCGTCGCAACATCCGTTTCCGCTAGCGTCGCCAGATCCGCTAGCTTGAGCGGCGCTTTGAGCTCGACTTCCTCATAATCCAAAGGTGTTTCGTGACGCACATCGTTCAGACCGTATTTCTTGGGGTCCATCGCTAGCAGAGTTATCGCGACAAATTTCGGCACAAAATTGCGTGTCTCTTCACGTAACTGGCTTTTTGCTTTAATGCTCCAAAAATCTTTAGCGCCACTTTGCTGCAGTGCCTTGTCGATGGTTCCGGGTCCCGCATTATAAGCCGCTGTCGCCAAAAACCATCGACCGTAATAGGTGTGCAGGTCCTTGAGATAAGCGGCGGCAGCCCGCGTCGATTTAACCGGATCGCGCCGCTCGTCGATCCACTCATCAATGCGCAGGCCGTATCGGCGGGCGGTGGTTGCGACAAACTGCCACAAACCCACGGCACCGTTGCGCGAGGTCGTCGTCACGACGAACTCACTCTCGAGTAAAGCGAGATAGCCGAGCTCCTCCGGCAAGCCCTCCTGGTTCAGCACCTTCGCGATCATCGGCATGTATCTGCCGGAGCGCCCAAGCAGTTCCTGAAGGCGGCTCCTGCTCGTGGTCGAATAATATTTGACAAAATAACGCACCTTTGGGTTGTCAACGACTTCTTTCGAAAACTGCAAGCGACGGCGTTCCTTGGGCTGCTCCACCGCCTTGTCCAGATCTTTTTCCAATAAATCGAGCAACCGATTGTCCGCGCTGAGATCGCGCCCGGCTTGTGCCGGTGGTGCCGCTGAATTCGTTGATGGCGCAGTTTTCTGTCGACTTTCCGGCTGTTCCGATTTTTGTTCAGTCGAAGTGATCGACGTGATTGGTTTGACTTCGAGCGCGTCCCGGAGCGGCGGTTTTTCTGGAACCACTGGCTGATCGGCGACACGGCTGTCGGCTGAATTCGCCGGTGAAGAGTCGATGGTTTCGTGAGAAAAATTATTTGCCGGAGCTTTTGGTTGGGGAATTGGGACCGTCGATGTCACAGTGCGATGGTACAAGCGCTCGGTGGAGGAACATCCGAAACTTCCAGCAACTACCAGGAAGAGGGCAAAATGTTTTGTTCGTGCCCACATAGCGAAAAACCAAGGAACCCGCGAACGATACTCGAATAGCGATATCGGCGCAAGCAATTACGATGAAAATTTGCATGGCGCAATTGTCCGAAAAACGACCATGTCGTTTTTAACGGTTTGTCCTGATTCATTCACGGTGATGATGTCGCGATCGATCTATCGC
>WNGE01003067.1_pt1 | contig 38677 bp, 48 predicted proteins | sample 5400651 | NCBI WGS metagenome assembly WNGE01 (sample SAMN13153370, study PRJNA577476) | soil metagenome | isolation source: 60 cm soil or saprolite under grassland replicate 2 | place: USA:California | collected 2016-06-15 | reverse complement strand
CGCCGGACTTCGTCGCCGCCTACCGGGACCGCTGGCTGCCGCGGTTGCGGGACCGGTATCAGCAGCTGCCGGGTCCGCCGGTGACGGAGGAAGAGCAGCGGCTCGACGCCATGTTCCATCCGGAGCGCTGGCTGCGGCCTGAGCTCGCGCCGCATCCGGCGCACCTGCACATCAACTTGCTCCCCGGCTACCGGCGGTTGGGCCATGGCCAGGAGCTGATGAGCACGTTCCTCGCCTCGGTGGCGGCCGCCGGCGCGCCGTCTTGCTACCTCTCCGTCCGCCGGGAGAACGTCGACGCGAGACGTTTCTACGAGCGGCTCGGCTGGCGGCCGATCGAGGTAAGCGACCCCGGCCCTGGCGTCTATCTGGTGCGGCCGACCAGCTAACTCGGCCAGGCTTCGCGCTCCAGCCGCAACAGGTCATCCGCCACGGCGGACTGTTCCGCGAAGATCATCGCCTGGCGGGAGCGTTGCCGGTCGCCGATGCGCTCGGTGAGCTCAGCCGGCTGGAGGATGGCGGGCTGCTCGAGGGTGCGCTGGGTACTGATCGAGGATGTGCACTGGGCCGATGGCGCGACGCTGGATTGCCTGACCTACTTGGCGCGGGCGGGCGGTGCGGGCGCGCTGAGGCTGGTGGTGACGTGCCGCAGTGATGAGGTGCCGCTGGATGCGCAGGTGGCCGGGTGGCTGGCGCATGTGCACGGCGGCGGCACGGTGGAGGAGATCGGGCTGGGGCCGTTGTCGCGGGGCGAGGCGGCGGAGCAGGTCGCCGCCTTGGTGGGCGGCCAGCCGCCGGGCCGGTTCGCCGATGACCTGTACGCCCGCGCCGAGGGCAACCCGTTTTTCACCGAGCAACTGGTGGCCGCGGCGCTGGCCGGTTCGGCGGACGGCGCGCTGCGCCCGCCGATTGGGCTGCCGGACCGGCTGGCCGAGCTGCTAGCGGCGCGGGTAAGCGGCTGCGGCGCTGACGCCCGGGCGGTGCTGGCCGCCCTGGCGGTCGCGGGCCGGCCGCTGACCGAGGACCTGCTGTGCGAGGTCGCCGGGCTAGGCACCGATGCTGTGCGCGCGGGGCTGCGGGAGCTGGCAAAAGTCCGGTTGCTGGCCGCCGATACCGCCGGCCAGGGGCATCGGCCCCGGCATGCGCTGCTGGCGGAGGCGGTGGCCGCCGGGCTGCTGCCCGGTGAGCGGGTGGTGCTGCATGAGCGCACGGCCCGCGCGCTGGAGGCGGCGGACAGCGAGACGCTGGCCGCGGAGGTGGCCGGCCACTGGCCGCCGCGGGGCGCCCGGCGGAGGAGCTGCCGGCCAGGGTCGCGGCGGCCGGGGAAGCCGAGCGGGTGTTCGGCTACGCCGAGGCGGCGGTGCACTGGCAGCGGGCGATCGAGTTGTGCCAGGCCAAGCCAGCCGCGGCCAGCACGGCCAGCATCGACGTACCGCGGCTGTACGTGCGGGCAGTGGATGCGCTCGAGATGTCCGGCGATGGCGTGCGCGCCGGTGTGGTGGCCGAGGAGGCCTACCGCCGGTTCGCCAATCACCCAGACCATGCCACTGCCGCGGTCATCTGCCAGCGCGCCGCCTATTGCCGGGCGATCGATGAGCCCGCCACAGGGCTCCCGCTGATCAAGGAGGCGCTGAGGCTGCTCGAACAGGCACCACCGTCGGCTGACCACGCAGAGGCCCAGTTCGACTACGCCGCCATCTTCTTGCGCCAAGTCGAGGGACGTCGGCAGGCCAGCCTCACCGCCATCAATCGCGCGCTGGAGATCGCCGAAGCAGCCGGCGCCACAGCCATGATCCCCCGCTGCCTGGCGATCCTCGCAGCGTTCGCGTTCGATCGCGGGCAGGTCGAGGAGGGGTTCGCCATCCTGCACCGGGGGCGGGCCTTGGCTGAGGCCTCAGGGGACGACGTCAGCCTCCTGTTGCTGGCCGTCATCGAAAGCGACGCGCTACTGAAGCTGGGGAAGTTCCAGAGCGCTGCCGACGTGGCACTGCACGGCTTTCGGGCCGCCCGCCAGACCGGCCTGGGGGCGTGGTTTCAGGCCACCATCCTGGCTGCCAACGCAGCCGAGGCGCTGCTCGCCGGCGGGCGCACGGCCGACGCAGCAGCCGTGATCGACCCCGTTGACGACTGGGCCGCCTGACCGCGATCACCGGGCTGAACACAGGTTCCGGGCTGAGATCGACCTGTTTCGGGGCGATATCGAGGCCGCCGCTCAGCGGCAGCTGCAGATCAAAGCCTGCACCGGCCACTCCCGAAGCATTGAAGATGCCTGGGGAACTGCGCAATGGGCCGCGGAGCTGGCGCTGTGGGCGAGACGGCCCGCCGACGCCCTCCAGGAGGCCCAGCGGGTGCTTGCGCTGTTCACGGCACCGGACCTGACGATCCATTGCGGGCGGATGCTGGCGGCGGGCATGCGCGCGCCGACGCCACCCCGCACACCTCCGTGCCAATCCCGGCCGTGACGAGCTGGCGCCGTCCGGTCGCCTCGATCGCCTCGACGACGGCCGGGTCCGCCAGCGAGTCGATGATCCCGTGGCGGTCGATGCGGCTCGCGTACGCCTCGGGGAGAATATGCTCGAGCGCTGGTAGCAGCGCACCGTTCTCTGACTCCTCCTCGCTGGTCGTGAGAATGGCGGGGATGTCAAGCAGCGCGGCGGCACGCGAGTCTGAGCACGTTGGCCTCGACCTGATCGCGCGGCGGTGCCTTGACGACGCGCTCGAACACGCCGGTCTGGTGTTCGGCGAGCAGGAAGACCGCGGTCGTCGACGAGAGTGATTCAAGCGTCATCCCGTCTCCTCCCTGCGTGATCGTTGTGCTCTCGCGACTCCCACGGGCAGGCCACCCGCTAGTACTCGTCGTGGCGGCGGATCCAGAACTCCTCAGAGTCGCTCTCGTTGCGTCCCTTGGGCGCGCGGTCGAGCAGCGGGTAGAAGCCCATCATGATCTCGACGCCGCGGGCGTAGGCCGAGTAGGTCTGGTAGACGACGCCGTCAGCGAGCGCGCAGGCGCTCAGCGCTTGCTGCTCGGTCATGTACCCAAGCGGGGTGGTCCCGCAGTCGGCCGCCAGCCGCTCCACAACGGGAGGGACGCCGGCTTCGAGAAGCGGCGAGATCTGCTCCTCCGGCGCGGAGACGCCGAAGTCGAAGTTGAAGTCGCTGTCACGCGACGAGACCCAGGGGAAGCCCCAGCCCATCCGCCGCTTGTAGGCCTGGAGCTTCTCCAGCGGCGCGCGCGAGACGTACAGCATCGTCACGTCGCGGGCGTTGAGATGCGGGACGGCGCCATTGACGGTGTCGGCGCTCGAGGAGCAGACCGGGCAGCCGGCCGCGTAGCTCGGCCCGAACATGAAGTGGTAGACGAGCAGCTGCGAGCGCCCATCGAAGAGCTCCGCGAGCGTTTTCGTCCCATCCTCGGTGTCGAACCTGTAGTCCTTCCCGATCGGCACCCAGGGCAGCTCGCGGCGCTCGCGCGCGAGCTCGTCGCCCAGGCGCGTCAGCTCCTTCTCGCGCTCGAGCAGCGCGTTACGCGCCGCCTCCCACTCCTCACGAGTGCTTACCTTGTGCTCAGTCATGGATCTCGTCTCCCTTGCGTCGGCTTCTCGTTCGTTGCGAACCGCCTCCGCTCGCAGGCGCTGCGCCGTCTGATGGCTTCGCCCTCTTTCCGTGCCCTGGTCATAGGCCTGGCTTGGCCACCATGTCCCAGAACGCGACGACGAGGATGGCGGCGATCGCCCGCATTCCCAACGCCCAGCGGCGGAACTTACCCTCTCGTATCAAGGCTCTGGACGGTGGCCAGCCACTTTGCGGGTGCTACCCGCTGGACGGCCGGTGCCAACCCGCCTCGGTGGAGGCTGTCTGGATCGACGCCAACCCTGGCCGTTTTCAACCTCATGGCGCCTGCGCCTGTTGCTTGACGGTCTCGAACGGGTGGGCCAACGCGAGTTGCTCGACGCGGGCCTGGTGGAAGCCGGGGATGTGGTCGGCGGCGATGGTCGCCATCCAGGTGGAGGAGGCCACCTGTGGTTTGTCCCGCAGGTCGGTGACGACGGCGTCGATGAACGGTCGGGCGAAGCCGGGCCGGGTGGCCATGATCCGGGCGATGTCGTCGGGGTCGAACCGGTCCAGGCCCAGGCCGGTGACGTCGGTGCCGATGGCGGCGGCGGCGACCGCGGTTTCCGGGCTCTTGCAGTCGGCGATCCCGCCGGTGGCGTGCAGCGCGGCCACGTCCCACACCTTGTCGGCCCGGGCGGGGTCCATGCCGTGGGCGCGGACCAGGTCGCGGGCGGCGTCGGCGCTGGCCACCTCGAACCGCAGCGTCGGGGAGTGGAACCGCGGGGTGAGCCCGAGGTCGTGCAGCAGCACGCCGGCGTGGAGCACCTCGACGTCGAGGTCGACACCGAGGTCGACGTCGCCGGCGGTCGCGATGAGCAGGGCCAGCTCGAAGCTGCGCTGGCAGTGATCGACGAGAAACCCCGGCGAGCTGTCCTGCAGCAACCCCTTGACCGCATCCGCGAGCCTGGTGCGGGGCCGCTGGAGTCGCCGGGCGGGACCCAGACCGCCCGGGGCCAGCCGACCACAGGTGAAAATCGGCCGGCCCACGGCCGACCGGCGGGACAACACGCTTCGGGTGAACCAGCGCGGCGACATCGGCGTGCGCCTTTCAGTCGGTGATGCCGCCATCGTCTGACACGGGTACGCGGACCAGCAGTGGCGGGAAAGACCCTGATGGGTCAGTTTCGGCCAGCCCCCGCCGATCGCGTAGCAGCCGTCGCGTGCGACGCCGAGGCGGGCAATACCGGCGCCGGTTCATGACTCTGGCGTGTCCGCGACCCCGGATTGCGGGGGCCCGGGGTCCGGGCGCCGCTCAGCGTCGGGCATCGTGCGCGGGGCCGGAATTCGGGAGAACGCCGCCCGGTAGGCACGTGGCGTGGTCCCGGTGTGCCGGGCGAAGTGGCGGCGCAGGGTGGGGGCGTCGGCAAACCCGCACCGGTGCGCCACCGCCTCCACGGTCAGGTCCGTGGTCTCCAGCAGTTCCCGGGCGTGCGTCACTCGCTGGGCGAGCAGCCACTGCAGCGGGGTGGTACCGGTGTCGTCGCGGAACCGGCGGCTGACGGTGCGCACCGACATCCCGGCCACCGCGGCCAGGTGCGGCACGTCGAGGCGCTGGTCGAGGTGGTCCAGCGCCCAGGCCATGATCGGCGCCACCGAGGCGCCAGCGCCGGGTTCGGGAACGGGCGCCTGGATGAACTGGGCCTGCCCGCCTTCGCGGTACGGCGCGACCACGGTGTGCCGGGCGATGCCGGCCGCCACCGCCGCACCGTGGTCGGTGCGCACGATATGCAGGCACAGGTCCAGTCCGGCGGCCACCCCGGCACTGGTCAGCACGTCCCCGTCATCGATATACAGCACACCGGGATCGACCCGCACCGCCGGGAACATCTGCGCCAGCACGTGGCACACCGACCAGTGGGTGGTCACCCGGCGCCCGTCCAGCAGTCCCGCCCAGGCGAGGGTGAACGCACCGGTACAGATCGACACCAGGCGCACCCCGCGGCCGGCCGCGGCGAGCAACGCCTGCAGCAGGGCGTCGGTCGGGCGGCGGTCCACGTCCTCATACCCCGGGATCACGATCGTGTCAGCTCGCTCCAGCAGCCGCAACCCGCCCTCGACGGCCACCCGCACACCGGTACAGGTCCGCACCGCCCGGCCACCCGCGCCTGCCAGGGTGTGCCGGTACCGGCCGCCGCCGTGGTAGCCGAACACGTGCACCGGGATCGCCAGGTCCAGCAGGAGCCCGCCGTCCTGCACCACGGTCACCACACGATGGCCCGGCATTGGCCGAAACTAACCCATCAGCGTCTTTCCCGCCACTGTCGCCCGGCCGACGCGCCGCGGTGCCCCAAGACAGCGGGAGGGCTGAGCATGCGCACCGAAGTCCTTGCGGTGCCGGGCGCGCAAGCCCACCTGGTACCGCCGGCCCATACCGCCGACGCCCGTGCCATCCTCGGCCCGGACAAGCTGCTGATCCTTCGCAGAAGGTCTTCCTGGCACGGACGAGACGCTGGCGCGCCAGGTCGGCTGGCGTGGCCTGGCGCACCACCGGAACTTGCCGGACCATGTGACTAATCTGCGCTGGTACGGGCCGACCGACGAGGACTTCGCCGGCGCGGGCAGAGACCGCTGGGCCGAAACTCCTTGCCCCCCTTGGGGCGGCGCGCCGGCGGTGAACTGGCGTGGACGCGCACCTGATGGTCGGCGCCGACCACGCCGGGGTCGAGGTGTTCTCGGCATCGCCCGATGTGGCCCCGCCCCGCACGGAATCGCGCGCCGTCGCTGCGCTGCTGTTCGGCTGACCAGGACGTTTCAGCGGCGAAACTGACTGCATGACACCGTCGATACGATCAGTGGTGCCATGAAGGCGGCGTCCAGTTCAGGCCGCTACTTGAACGTTCCTTGGGGAGTTCGCCGCGATTCAAGCTGCGATCGCGCCCGGATGGGAAACGGCTGCGCCGCGTTTCCTCGCCGGTGCAGGTACGTGCGGTCCCCGCCGCCGGCGCCTACCAGGGTGTGCCGGTACCGGTCGCCGCCGTGGTGGTCGAACACGTGCACCGGATCGCCAGGTCCAGCAGCAACCCGCCGTCGAGCACGACGGGTCACCATGCGATGCGCCGACAGTGGCCGAAACTAACCCATCAGTGTCTTTCCCGCCACTGTCACCGGCTGATGCGCCGCCAGAGGATGGTGATACCCGACCAGAAGAGGTGACCGATGCCGCCGGTTTGATCATCACGCCGGGGAAGCGCCTCCCGTTGACGGGCGGCTTCGCCGCGCCGGCTGCACCCACCAGCGCGGTCTGGCCCTGGACGCCGTGGGCCGCGACGGCGAGAGCGCGCGCGGCCGCCGGGCAGCCATGGTACGCGAGCAGGGCGCCCCGCGCAGCCCGGACCGGACATCGCCGTCACGCTGACCCGCAGCCGACCGCTGGCCAGCGACGGTCGCGGTGCTCCTGGCAGATGCCTGGCCGACTGCAAGCGGCGCGGGGGGAACAGTCCGAGGTGATCGTCGGAGGAACGGAGGAGCGATGCAGCGTGCGCTCGTGACCGGCGCGTCCCGCGGCATCGGACGCGCCCTCGTGGCCGAGCTGGCCAGCCGCGACTTCGAGGTGATCGCCACCGCCCGGCGGGTGGCCGACCTGGCCGACCTGCCGGCCGCGCAGCGGCTGCCGCTGGACGTCACCTCGGACGCGTCGGTGACCGCGGCGGCGACGGCAGCCGGCCCGGTCGACCTGCTGGTCAACAACGCGGCGGTCAGCGTGGCGGCGGCGGCCGAGGACACCCCGGCCGGGGTGGCGCTGGCCATGTTCGACAGCAACGTCGTCGGCCCGCTGCGGCTGATCTCGGCGTTCGGGCCGGGCATGCGGGAACGCGGCGGCGGGACGGTGGTCAACGTCTCCTCGGTGGCCGGGCAGGCGGTCTTCCCGCTCAACGGCGTACACGCGGCGAGCAAGCACGCGCTGGAGGCGCTCAGCGAAGCGCTCGCCCTGGAGGCCGGACCGCTCGGGATCCGGGTCCTGGTCGTCCAGCTCGGCGGGGTCGCCACCGGGATGTACCAGAACCAGCAGCGGTACACCTCGACGGCGTACGCGCACCTGCACCGCGCCCGGCACGAGTCGTTCGAGGACGTCCGGGCACGGGGGGCGCCACCAGAGCAGGTCGCGCACGCCATCGCCGACGCGATCGGCGACGCCGACAGCCCGCTGCGGGTACCGATCGGGCAGGACGCCGCATGGATGCTCGCCGAACGCGCCCGCCTCAACGACACCGCCTGGCTCACCCGGGTCCGCGAACTCACCCAACCAACCCCACAAGAGGGGTCATTGAAGGATCACCGACCATGACCACTGTCCAACCCACCCCACACGTGCTCGACCTGGTACAGCGCTGGGCCGCCGCCGAGCAACGAGGCGACGCCGACCTGCTCGACGGGCTGCTCGCCGACGACTTCGTCGGCGTCGGCCCGCTGGGTTTCGTCCTGACCCGCGACCAGTGGCTCGCCCGGTTCCGCAACGGCCTGGAAAACCGGGCCTTCGCCGTGGAACAACCACAGGTGCACGACCACGGCAGCGCCGCGGTCGTGGTGGGCGTCCAGGCGCAGGAAACCTCCTTCCAGGGCCGCGACAACTCCGGCCGGTTCCGGGTCACCCTCGTCGCGGTACGCCAGGCGGATCGCTGGCTGCTCGCCAGCGTCCACATCGGCCCGCTGCAGAACCCACCGGCACCACCGGCGACATGACGGGCAGACCCGGGGAGCACGACAGGCAGGGCGGCGCATGTACCCAGCTGCGCCGGTTTACATGCATGGACGCCCTAAATCTCAGTATCCGCACCATCGGTAGGAGTGGACCGCCATGGATATGTACCCGACCGCGGGTTTCGAGCCTGTACGAGAGGCGTTCGAGCAGGGTGTGACCGACCTGGGCAACGGCGGGGGCGCGTTCTGCGCATACGTCGGCGGGACGCCGGTCGTCGACCTGTGGGGCGGTACGGCCCGGCCGGGCCAGCCGTGGGCCGCTGACACCCGGGCGGTGTTGATGTCGCTGACCAAGGGACTCGCCGCGCTGAGCGTGCAGATCCTGGTCGACCGGGGACAGGTCGACCTCGACGCGCCGGTGAGCGCCTATTGGCCGGAGTTCGCCGCGGGCGGCAAGGAGAAGGTGCTGGTCCGGCACGTGCTCACCCATACCGCCGGGGTGCTGAGCTTTCCCGGTGAGCCGGACCTGCTCGGGCTGGACGGCACCGGCTGGGACGACTACGAGGCGATCGCCAAGGGACTGGCGGCGGCCACACCGGCGTGGGAGCCTGGTACCCGCTTCGGGTATCACGCCCTGAGCTTCGGCTGGCTGCTCGCAGAGATCGTGTACCGGGTCACCGGCCGGCGCGTCGGGGTCTTCTTCCACGACGAGGTCGCCGAGCCGTTGGGGCTGGACACCAGGATCGGCACCCCACCGGCCGAGCAGGCGCTGGTCGCGCACGTGCGTCCGTTCTCGTTGGCCGGCCTGCCGCCGCAGGCCGTGCAGGCCTACGAGGCGAACCAGGCACGGGTCCGCGACGCGGGCACGCTGGCCGGCCAGGCGTTCGCCGCGCGGAACGGCACCACGATCATGGATCACCCGGACGAGTTCTTCAACGACCCTCATGTGCTGGGTCTGGAGATCCCCTCCGCGAACGGGACCTCGACCGCCCGCAGCCTGGCCCGGCTGTTCGCCATGTTGGCGATGGGCGGCGAGTTGGACGGTGTGCGGCTGCTGTCCCGGCAGACGGTGCGCGCCTTCGGCATCGTGCAGGTACGCAGCCCCGACGCGACCGTTGGGCGGGTATCCGAGCACCAGTTCGATCCAGACCAGAGCGGGCCGTCGCTGATCGTGCCGTGGGCGCTAGGCTACATCGGCAACTTCGCCGCACCAGGGCAGGGCCTTCGGTACGGCCCTGTGGAGTCGGCGTTCGGCTCCGAAGGAGGCCGAGGGGAGATCGCCTTCTGCGACCCGGAGCACCAGATCTCCGTCGGGTTCGTGCGCAGCCAGCTCGACATGACCGGAACGTTCTCCGCCAGGCTGATTGATGCGCTCTACGAATGCGTGGGCACGCGGGCATGAACCTTCGCGGCGGAATGCTGCATCCGGACTGGGAGATGACCGATGGCAGGCAACTGGACCCTGACCGGCCACCGCATCGGCGGTGAGCCCGCGACAGCGGTGGGTTCCGGGCGCTGGATCGGCCTGGCGGTCATTTCGGTGGCGCAGCTGATGGTGGCGCTCGACGCGACGGTCATGAACATCGCGTTGCCGTCGGCGCAGCGCGGGCTGGGCTTTTCCGACGCCGACCGGCAGTGGGTGATCACCGCCTACACCCTCGCGTTGGCCGGGTTGCTGCTGCTGGGCGGCCGGATCGCCGACTACCTGGGCCAGAAGCGGGCGTTCCTGATCGGGCTGGTCGGGTTCGCCGCCGGGTCGGCCCTCGGCGGCGCCGCGGTGAACCTGGGCATGCTGGCCGCCGGCCGGGCGGTGCAGGGCGCGTTCGCCGCGGTCCTCATCCCGACCGCGCTGTCCCTGCTGGCGGTAACGTTCACCCAGCCCAGGGAGCGGGCCAGGGCGTTCGCCGTGTACGGCGCGATCGCCGCCAGCGGCGGCGCGGTCGGGCTGCTGCTCGGCGGTGTGCTCACCGAGTACGGCTCGTGGCGCTGGTGCATGTACCTCAACGTGGCGATCGCCGGGCTGGCCGCCGTGGCCGGGCTGGCCTTCCTGTCCGACACCCGGCCGGAGGGGCGGCTGCGGTTCGACGTGCTCGGCGTGCTGCTGGTCACCGGCGGCCTGGTCACCGTGGTCTACGCCTGCAGCCAGGCGGTGGCCAAGGGCTGGAACACCGCCGAAGTGCTCACACTCCTGGTCACCGCGGTCGTGCTGCTGACCCTGTTCGTGTGGTGGGAGTCCCGCACCACGAATCCGCTGCTGCCGCTGCGCATCGTGTGGGACCGCAACCGCGGCGGCGCCTGCGTGGCCGCCGGCGGCGCGGTGGTCGGCATGCTCGGCGTGTTCCTGCTGCTGACCTACTACTTCCAGGTCGTGCTGGGGTACTCCCCGGTCCGCGCTGGGCTGGCGTTCCTGCCGATGACGCTGGCCGTGGCGGCCAGCGCATTCGGGGTCGCCAGCCCGCTGCTGCCCCGCGTCCCGCCCCGGGCCCTGATCGTGCCGGGACTGCTGGTCACCGCGGCTGGCCTGCTGGTGCTCACCCAGCTCAAGGCCGGCGGCGGCTATCCCACCCGCATCCTGCCGGCCGGGATCCTGCTCGGCGCGGGCATGGGCTGCGTGATCACCCCGGCGTTCAGCGTGGCCACCCACGGCGTCGCCCGGGGGGACACCGGGGTCGCCGCCGCGACGATCAACACCGCGCAGCAGGTCGGCGGCTCGCTCGGCGTCGCGCTGCTCAACACCATCGCCGTCGGCGCGGCCGCCGGCTCCCTGGCTGCCTCCACCCACCGCGGCCCCGACGCCGTCGCCCGTGCCCTGGTGCACGGCTACACCACGGCCACCGGGTGGGCCGCCACAATCCTGCTGGCCGCCGCGATCCTCGCCGCGGTGCTGATCAACGCGCCCCGCCCCGTCCGGCAGCCGCGCGGATGAGCAGGCACGCGATGAGCGGGCAGGCGGCGACGGCGGCGACCGGGCAGACACCGAGCGGCCGGCCGAGGTGCCGGCCGCTTCGACGACCCGCTGCGGGGTACTCCCCGAGCGTGCACCCGTCTGCGGGGTCACGGTGCGCCCGCGTTGTCTCGTCGCCGCCTGGCCCGACCGGTAACCAGCCCATAACAACAACCCACGGCTGATGGGAGATGGCATGGAAGAGACCGTCCGCAGCCTGCAGGACCGGGTGAACGCGGCGCTGCTGGCCGCCGACTGGGAGACGCTGAACGATCTGGTCGCCCCCGACGCCCGGATGATCGGCCCCAAGGGCTTCATGATCGACCGGGACACCTGGATCGGGGTGCACCAGGAAAGCGAATACCAGCAGGTCCGGCTGCAACCGGCCGAGACCGAGGTGCACACCTACGACCGTGCCGGCATCCGGCTCGACGTCGTGGATTCCGAGTGCCTCTACAAGGGGGAGACGCACGCCGGCCGGTTCCGGGTCACCCAGGTCTGGGTCACCGACCACGACCGGTGGCAACTCGCCGCGGTGCAGTACACCGCGCTGACGTAACGGACGTCCAGCACAGCAGATGGAGCACTCATGCGCAGCGCAGCAACAGCGCCGCCGGACCGGGGTGCGCTCAGCGGACCGGTGGCCGGGCTCGGCTTCATCGGCGGCATCGGCGCGGCCAACGCGCTTGCCGACCTGCCGTACCCCAGACCCGGAACAGACCCGGCCGACGTCCGGCGGTACTTCACCCAGAACCCGGGTCCCACCCGGCTCAGCGCGATCGGCCAGGCCATCTCCGCCGTCGCGTTGGCCCGGTTCACCGCATCCGTGGCCCGGCTCGCCGGGCGCACCGGCCGGGGATCACGCGCCTTGCAGACCGCCGCCGTCGCTGGCGGCGCGGTCGCCGCCGCCTCTCTGGCCGCCTCGGCGGCGTGCACGGCCGCCCTCTCCGGCCGGTGGGGACGCCAGGACAGCGCCGCCGCGGTAGCCCGCCGTGGCTTCCTCGCCGGCGGGGTGATCCACAGCCCGGCCTTCGGGATCCTCGTCGGCGCCCTCGGCCTGGCCGGCCTGCGCACCGGGGACCTGCCCCGGCCGGTGGCGATCACCGCGCTGGCCTCGGCGTCGGCGAGCCTGCTCGGCCCGCTCTACCTCGTCGCCGAGCCCATGGCCTGGTTCATCCCCGCCGGACGGTTCCCCGGCCTGATCGTCAGCGGCATCGCCGGCGCCCAACTCGCCCGCGGTGCACGGCCAGATCGTCGAGCCGCGGACATCGCGCCACCTCCCGAAGGACTAATCCGGCAGACCCGGCCGGGACCAACCACCGAGGCCTGATGTGACCACGACGATCAGGAAGGCTCAGGAAGCGGTCGCCGCCGCATGGCGCGACGCCGGCGTCGGGCCGCGAACGAGCTAACCACCGATCACGTCCATCGACACGCGAATGAGGAGGCCACCCCATGCCGACCGCGACCGGGCCGACGCTTCGTGAGCCGGTCAGCCCCCGCAACGCCGTCCTCCTGCTGGTGGATCAGCAGGAGGGCCTGTTCCACCGGGTGCACGAGCCGGAGCAGACCCGGCGCAACCTGCTCGCCCTGGGCCGCTGCGCACGGTTGCTGGGGATCCCGGCGGTCATGACCACCGCCCTCGCCGCCGGGCCCAACGGACCCCAGCTGAAGGAGCTGACCGAGACCTTCCCAGACCAGGAGATCATCGACCGCACGCTCATCAACGCCTGGCAGGACAGCCGGGTCCACCAGGCGACCACCGCCACCGGCCGGGACAAGGTCATCATCGCCGGTACCGGGCTCGACGTCTGCGCCCAGCTACCCGCCCTCGCCAGCGCCGCCGAAGGCTACGACAGCTACGTCGTCCTCGATGCCTGCGGCCGTTTCGAGCCCGAGCCGTCGGTCGCCACGGTCAGCCGCCTGACCCAGGCCGGCATCGCCCTCGTGAACAGCCGGGTCATAGTCCTGGAGGCGATGGCCGATAACGCCCACCCGAAGGCCGACGACATCTACGCCGCCCTGCCAACCGGCTTGGTGACCATGGGCCACGCCGACAGGGAGTAGCCGTCGATGCGCACCATGTTCCACTCCGGGTCCAGGAGCGAGCGGACGAGCGAGACGTTCAGACAAATTCCACGCCGCCGCGGCAACAGACACCGCCGACGACGTCCTCAGTCGGTTACACCATCCACGCGGGAAGGCAGAGACATGACCTTGACAGTCCCGGTTTATCCGGACCTTGCCGGCAAGGTGGCGGTGGTCACGGGCAGCTCGCGCGGCATCGGCGCCGCCACCTGCCGGATGCTGGCGGCCAACGGCGCGAAGGTGGTGGTCAACGGCCGCGACGAGACGGCCGTGGGCGAGACGGTGAAGAGCATCCGCTCTGACGGCGGCGACGCGACCGGGGTCGCCGGCGACGCCGCGGATCTTGACGCGCTACAACGGTTGCGCGAGGAGGCCGAGCGGGCGTACGGGCCGGCCGACGTGCTCGGAGCGTTCGTGGCGGGCGGAGGTCCACTGGCTGGGCCAACCGCGCAGATCACCGGGCCGGAGTGGGAGGCCGCCCTCCGCGGCAACCTCACGGTGACATTCCTTGCCCTGAAGACGTTCCTACCGGGGATGGTGGAACGCGGTCGCGGCGCGATCGTCACCATGGCCTCGACCGCTGCCCGCCACGTCGGCGGCCAGCCCCTGGGCGCGCCCACCGGGTACGCGGTGGCCAAGGCGGGCGTCGTGCGGCTCACCCAGGAGGTGGCCAGGGAGGTGGCCCGCCACGGGGTGCGGGTCAACTGCGTGTCGCCGTCGACGATCGTGACCGAGCGGACGGACAGGGTGATCCCGGCCGAGCGCCGGGCGCAACTGACCGCGATGCATCCGCTGGGGCGACTCGGTACGCCCGACGACGTCGCCTGCGCCGTCCTGTTCCTGGCCTCCGAGTGCTCATCCTGGATCACCGGCATCACCCTCGACATCGCCGGCGGCCAGATCATGATCTGAGCGGAATGCGAGGTTGCGGCCGCGCCAGGCCACAGTCGTCTCCTCGGCACATCCACCACGGCGAGCCGCGGCTGACCGGCCGTCACCTGGGCGGCCGACCAACGGACGGAGGCAAACGCGATGTTCGTCAAGCTGGCCCAATTCCTGAACATCATGCTGTACGTGCTGGTCGCCGGAGTGATGTGGGGAACCTGGCTGTCCCTGGGCCGAACCATGACCAGCTACGACGCCAGGACCTTCCTGGCCGACGGCAAACACATGATCAGCAACCTCGCCACGATCATGGCGGTGCTCATGATCTCCGCGGCGGTGGCCGGCCTGGTCGTGGTCGTCGCGCTGTTTCGCCGCCGGTCCACCGTAGCCGGCTGGCTGGCGCTCGTCGGCCTGCTGCTGATACTCGCCGTCATCGCCGTGACGCTGGCGGTCGAGGTACCCATCGACAACCAGATCAAGACCTGGACGGAGGCCACCCTGCCAGCGGACTGGCAGGATATCCGCGCCCGGTGGGCGGCCTTCCATACGCTGCGCACCTTCCTGTCCCTGGCGGCCGTCGCCGCGGCCGTCGGCGCTGCCCTCACGACCGGGGTGAATGCCTCAACGAGACATCCCACCGTACGGCAGGGAGCGCCCCAGATGGCCGACAAGCCGCTGCACGAGTCGTGACGGTTGCCGCCAGCCGGCACGCCAAGGGGACAACCTGGATGCGCGGCCTCACCACCGAGGTCGACGCGATTCCTCGTCTTTCGGACGTTGATCGCGATCGCCGCTGCGACCTGCGCCGATCTGGCCGGGCAGGCCCGCGCGCGCCGTGACGACCACGCGGTTAGTGCCGCATTGGCGGCCGCCGCCGGCCTGGCCTTGTGGGTGGACCAGATGGCGGGCGCCCCGTTCACCGACCATCCGTTCGTGGCCACGATCCCGGCCGAGCGCGCCACCTGGGACGCCGAGCGCACCAGGCTGGCCGGGGCTAGTGACCCGGCGGCGTGGAGCGCGACCGCCAAAACCTGGGAGCATCTGGATTGCCCGCACCTTGCCGGGTACGCCTGGTGGCGCCACGCCGAGGCGCAGCTGGACGCCGGGCAGCCCGCCGCCACGGCGACCGGCGCGCTGCGGGCCGCCGCGGCCGCCGCCGACGGCCACGCGCCGCTGCTGGCCCAGATCCGTGCGCTAGCCCAGCGGGCGCGCATCCCGCTGCACCCACCACCGGACGCGGTCACCAAGACGCCGCCGCCGGACGCTGCGGCGCCCTACGGGCTCACCGAGCGAGAGCTGACCGTGCTACAGCTGGTCGCGGCCGGACGCACCAACGCGCAGATCGGCGCCGAGCTATACATCAGCCCCAAGACCGCCGGCGTCCACGTCACCAACATCTTGCGCAAGCTCGGCGAGTCCAACCGGGTTCAGGCCGCCGCCCTCGCCGAACGCGCCGGGCTGGCCCACACCCGGCCGGCCTAAACACCGCGCGCCGGAATCTAAACACCCGCCCGCCCCAACCCGGCCTGATCGCCCGATCCGCACCCCGCCACCTTAGCCGCATCCTCGGGATAAAGGCACCACAACCGTCACCGAGGAGAGGGCAATGAACCCGATCATCGCACACGACCTGATGCAGGCCCGGATCGCCGACCTGCACCGCCCGCCCGGCCGCACCAGCACTGGCAGGACAAAGCACCCCGCCATCTCGCGCATCTGCTGGTCCGTCATCGCCCTGGTGGCAGCAGCGATGGTATTCCTGGCCGGGGCGCCCGCCGCGCTGGCCGTCCATGTCCCCCCACCCGGCGGAAGCGCTGGCACCCAGGTTACGCCGCCACTGGTGGTCAACCCGGCCGCAGTTGGCGGCACCCCGGGCTGGCAGATCGTGCTGATCGCGGTCGGCAGCGCCCTGGTCGCCTCCGCGCTCACCCTGCTGGCCGTTCAGATCACCCGGCGCGCCACCCCGGCGCAGCCCACCCACCCGTGACACCAGCCACCCGGCCGGGTACCCGCACGGCCGCCACCGCCCGGCGGCAACCACGCCAGCCGCGGCCGTGCGGCCCGGCCCGGCCACCGGCCGCCGCCAGCGGCCCATGTGCACCCATGCGGAAGGACATTAACCCGATGCGCGACGCCCCGCCGGTCACCGACCTGGTGACCCAGGCCACAAACGGCGACAAGCCGGCCTGGGACGCGCTCGTCGACCGGTAGGCCCCGCTCATCTGGGCCATCTGCCAACGGCACCGCCTGAGCCGCGCCGCCGCCAGCGACGTCGGCCAGGCTGTCTGGCTGCAGGCCGTGGACCAGCTTGCGACTGTCCGCGACCCGGCCGCGCTTGCGGGCTGGCTGGCCACCACCACCCAGCGCGAATGCCGCCGGGTCTGGCACGCCGGGCGCGCGCCGCAGGCACCCGGGCAGGTGCGCGACGCCGCGCACATCGCCGATGAGCAGACCGCCATGGCAGAGCAGGAACTGGCGCTGGCGGACCGCAACGCCGCGCTGCGCGAGGCGTTCACGCATCTGCCCCCACGCCGCCAGCAGCTGATCACCATGCTCACCCAAGACCCTCCCATGCCGTACGCCAAGATCAGCGCCATGCTCGGCATCCCGGTCCAGAACATCGCGGCCCACCGCAGCCGCTGCCTAGCGACGCTGCGCCACCATCCGGCAATCGCCGCCCTGATCAACGCCAAGGCCAGGACCGCGAGAAATGACATACATGGGCAGGCAATGGTGCAGTGATGACAATCACTAAATGGCTGCGCCCAGCGATGCCCACCGCGAAACCAGCCGTCCCGGACGATAAATGAAATCGCCGCAAATGCGCCACCGGCACACGCCTGCGCGCCACCACCCGCGGTAAACGCGCGCCGAGCGGCCGGGCAGGACCGCCATGCCCCGCCGCCAGCTACCACCATATGCCAGCGCTAGGCAATCGCCCGCGCGGCCCATAACTGGCCATTCTGTGCCGCCCGGCCATGCCGGACTCACCATCGCCCGCTAACGCCGAGTCGGCGTTATGCGCGGGTGCACGCTGCGGACTGCCTGCGGCTCCATCACTCTGCGTGCTCGTCACAATTATGAGATCGTTGGCCACGCCCTGGCACTTTGCAATGTCTGGCTTCTTACGCTTCGGGGCGTTCGTTCGAGTTGTGTTGGGCAGGTGCCGTGTTTCGGGCCGGCTGGCGGTCCGGCGGGACGGGCGCCGAGTTGCTGGGGTAGCTCTCATGTAGTGACCGGAGCCTCGGTGATCACCCACCTCGACACTCCTGACCAACCGCAGTCTGCGTCGCACCTGAGGGGTGGCGTGATGCGGAACGGGATCCCGTAGCAGGTACCGTCACGGTCATGGTCAGTAGGCACGCGGCGCGGGATCTTGCCATGAGGGAGCTAGCAGATGCCTTGCCTCGCCGGTGGCGTCATGTCCAGGCGGTAGCAGCCCAAGCCGAGTGGCTGTCCGGACTGCCGGGCGTGTCCGGTGAACTGCTGGTGGCGGCGGCCTGGTTGCACGACATCGGGTACGCGCCACGTTTGGCGGTTACCGGCTTTCATCCCCTGGACGGCGCCCGGTTCCTCCGCGACGAGGGCGCTGACAGCCGTCTGGCCAGCCTGGTGGCGCACCATTCATGCGCTGCCCATGAGGCGCGGGTCCGCGGGCTGGACGGCGTATTGCTCGCCGAATTCGAGAGGGAGGACTCGCTCACCTACGATGCGCTGGTGTTCTGCGACATGACAACCGGTCCCGCAGGCGAGTCTTTGACTTACCGGGCGCGCATGGACGAGATCCAGGAGCGCTATGGTCCACGCCATGAGGTGACGCGGGCGGTCGAGCTAGCGCGATCTGACCTTGCCGGCTGTTGCGAGCGGACACTCGCGCGCCTCGGTGATGCGCGAGTCAGCTGATGTAAGGGGTCGCGCGATCCTCCAGATAGTGACTAATTCGCATCCGTATCGACTGATGGATGTCGTAAGTGGCGATGTCCGCCACGGGAACGAACCTGACTTCTGATGATTCGCTGCTCGTCCGGAGTGAGCCGTCGAGGACGCGCGCGGTGAGGCAGATTGAGAATTCCTGCCGGACCTCGCCGTCGTCGTAGGCTGCGACGTGATGCGGATTGGAGTAGATTCCCACCAGGCCGGTGACCTCGCAGTTAATGCCGGTCTCTTCGCTGACTTCGCGGCTGGCGGCCTGGCGGACCGACTCGCCCGGCTCCATGCCGCCACCCGGGATCGACCAGTATTTATTGTCCACGCGCCGGATAAGCAGGATGCGTCCCTGGTCATCGGGGACCACTACGCTCACTGCGGGTACGATGCTGTTGGCCTTTGGGGCGGCAGGGTCGTCCAGGTAGTCGGTACGTGCCATTTCAGGAACCAGCCGCCGGGTCGAATTGCCGGGACTGCGCCCAGACGTTCTCGAAGCACTCAGCATAGGTATCGAACAGCGGGCCGCCCCGAATGCGCCGCAGGTGTACGACAGGCGCACGGAAAGCTGGCATGCTGTAGATGTGCGGGTTCACCAGCATCTGGTCATCGAACCGCAGTACCGAGTTGTACAGCACGGTCGAGTGAAAAGCGATGCTCAGGTTCGGTGATCCAAAGATCGGCCGGTGCCAGGCGAGTGCGTAGCGGATCCGGGCGGCCAGCCCTTCGCCGACGCCCTCTTCCTCGCCACGTGTGCGGACTTGCGTGCTGTCAGGGTCACCAAAAGCGATTCGCACGCGCACACCCTCGTGGCACTTCTTCTGGATCTCCTTGGCCCACGAAGGATGCGCTTCGGGCAGGTGCAGCCCGGCGTAGACGAGGATATCCACGCTCTGCCGCGCGCCCTGGAGCAGGGAGAGCCATAGCGAGTTCGGGACCGCGCTGCGCTCTGTGTAGATGGTGATTACCTCGCCGTAGGTGTCGTCCGCGACGACGCGCCTGTCCAGCCCGGGCCAGAGGTAGACCGGATCTTCGCCTAAGCGTTTCGCTGCTGCGATGGCGATCCGTCGGTGCGGCGTGCGCTCCTTGGTTATCCAGCGCTCCACCGTCTTGGGATCGACGGCTACCGCTTCCGCGAAGGAGGGCAGGGTCCAGCCGTCTCTGACAAGGGCCGCGCGGAGTCTCTCGTTTGGCATGGCCACCCTCCCGGTCACAGGGACGTTTCCATCGTAAGACGTCCCGTGAGTCCTGTCAGCGCGGTACCGATGTCCCGCGTGTCCCCGCAGATTGAACGCATGGCCGATCCCGCCGAATCCAGCGCTCAGCCCGGCAGCCAGGTGAGCAGCCGTTGCGCCAGCCCAGCCCCGGCCTTGCGGGCCGGTCGGCTCACCCAGCACGAACTTGCGGTGGTGGCCGCGAGCCTGCGGGAGCTGGGCAGGCGGCTCGATCGGTTCCGCGCTCGCGTGGACGCGCTGGAGGCGGCGGTTCAGTTCGGTCTTGAGCTCGCGGACGGCGCTGCGCACGACGGTGACCGATACCTCGTGCTTGCGCATCAGGGCCTCGTAGGAGGGCAGCTGGCTGCCGGGCGGGTAGTGCCCGGAGCGGATCTGGGCGCGGAGCGCGTCGGCGACCTGGGCGTAGGCGGGCCGGCCGGTCCAGTTCGCCATGTCCCGCCCTCCTGTCTGTGGCCCTGACCGGGCTGTCTCCTAGTGCACCACACGCGCTGCCCGGGAGGCCTGCTTGACAATAGAAAGTACCTAGTACACTCTGAGGCAGAATCGGGGAGTTCTGGAGGTGTCTGATGACCGGTCAGGTGACAGCGGGGCGGTGGCGGCCGTGCGCAGGCTGCGGACGGGAGCGGCGGCTGGCGCGCGGCGGTGCGGTGATCTGCGAGCACAACCGGTGGGATTCGGCGTGCGGGGCGATGGTGGCGTGCGAGGGCAGCGGCCAGCCGCCCGGCCCGCATGCCGGGCCGGTGCTCGCCTGGTGCTCGGCGTGCCCGCGGGCCGCTGGCGCGAGGCGCGCGCTGGCCGGGCTGGCGGGGAGGGCCGGGTAATGGGCTTCCGGAAGATCTCCTACCTGATTCCGTGCTGCGCTGGCTGCGGGCTGGCCTGGTCGTTCGGCGACCCGGCGTGCGCGGACGGGATCCCGCCGCATTTCGCCAGCCGGGCCGCGGCCCTGGCCCAGCTGCCCGCTGATTACGGCTGGCAGATCAGGCCACGTCGGCTGGGGTGCCCGCTGATGGCCTGCCGCCGTTGCGCCGCCGCCGGGGTCATCCCGGCCACGGCTGGCCGCGCGTGGCTGCTGGCGGCCGCGGGCCGGATCCGGCGCCTAGTCCCGTTCGGCCCGGTCCGCCGCGCGGTCCCGGCGGGCCCGGGGCCGGGTCACCCCGAGTCGATGACCGCCGTCTTGCCGGCCGGGCAGGAAGGGCTGCTAGCGGCGCTGGATGCCGAGATCTTCCCGGACCAGTCATGACCACCGGCCCGGGGCAGGCGAGCTGGCGGACGGACGCGCGGCCGGGGAAGTCGCCGATGCAGGCCGGTCAGGACTGGCCACTGGCCGGTGCTGGCCCGGAGCGGTCCGGGGATGGGGCTGCTGGCCGCCGGGGAGCGCGGGTGATCCACCTGGGTACTCACCTGGACCGGTCCGGGTCCTGGCTGCGGAACGCCGTGGCCGGGCTGGGCGTGCTGGCGGGCGCGGCGGCGGTGGTGAGTTTCACCGCGCAGTACCGCATGATCTTCGCGGCGCGGAGGCTGGCTGTGGTCGCCGGGCTGGAGGCCGCGATCCCGGACGCGGCGGCGGTGGTGTTCGCGTCGCTGGGGATCGCGCTGGCGCTGCACGGCCGGCGGGCGATCCGGGCCCGGGCGCTGAACGTGGCCTCGGTCGCGGTCAGCGTGTTCATGAACGCGATCGCCGCGGCGCCGGGCTGGAAGAGCCTGGCGATCTGGGCGATGCCGCCGGTCGCCTACGCGCTGGCCAGCGACACCCTCATCGGGGTCATCCGCGCCTGGGCGATCGCCCGGCAGAAAGCGCTGGACGCCCGGCTGGCCGATGAGCAGGTCACGCCGCTAGCGATCGTGGGCGGGCTGCTGCTGTGGCTGCTGCGCCTCGCGCTCGCCCCGCGGTCGACCCTGGCCGGGTTCCGCCGCTGGGTCATCGAAGAATGCCCGGTCGCCCCCGGCCGCCGGCTCGCCACCGGACGGCCGGCGATCTCAGCGCCCGGGCCGGTCCCGGGGCGTGCCCGGCGTGGCCGGCGGGACGGGACGAAGACGGCCCGGTTCCTCGCCCTGGTGGCCGAGCGTCACGGCCCGCTGGCCGCCGTTCCGGTCACGGAAGTGTCGCGGATCTGCGCCGCCCTCGCACCCGAAGTGGACCTCAATTCGGGGGCGGCCAGGACCGCGCTGCGCAGGGCCGTGCTGACAGCACGCAACGGGAGCACGCCATGACACACGTCATCATCCTCGCCGTCTTGCTGGCCGTCGCTGCCGGCGGGAAGTGGGCGCTGGCGCCGGGCCGGGGCTTGCCGCGGCACCGGGTCCGCCATGCCCGCCTCCGGTTGCACCTGCGGCTGCACCCGGGCCGCGGGTTCGCCACCGCGGGGGAGTTGTGGCTGCGGTGGGGCCGGCTGGCGGCGTTCCGCAAGTCCGGCCGCATCCGCCGCTGCGTGCCGGCCTGGCAGCGGGCCCGGTATCCCCGGCTGCACTCGATCGTGCTGGGACGGGCGCAGTACCGGCACCGGCTGCGGGTGCCGCTGGAAGAGCACGTGCTTTTGATGGCGCCGCCGCGGACGTTCAAGACCGCGTTCCTCGCTGACGTGATCTTGCACTATCCCGGGCCGGTGATCTCGACCACCACCAAGGCCGACGTGTTCGGGCTCACCTCCGGCGTCCGCGCCGCCCTGGGCCCGGTGCACGTGTTCAACCCCCAGGCCATCGGCGGCGTGCCCTCGACGTTCCGCTGGTCCCCGGTCGACGGCTGCGAGCAGCAGGCGACCGCGATCCGCCGCGCGGACGCGTTCGCGCAGGCGGTCTCGCAGAAGGGCGTGGAGGACGGCACATTCTGGTCGGCCAAGGCCAGCGACTACATGCGGGCCTACTTCCACGCCGCCGCGCTGATGGGCGCGGACATGCGCGCGGTGGCCCGGTGGGTGCTCGGCGCCGACCCGGACACCCCCGAGCAGATCCTGGCGGCGGCCGGCGCGGACCAGTGGGCGATGACCCTGGCCGAGCTGCGCAGTGAGGCGCAGAAGACCGCCTCGACGGTGCGGATGGTGATGTCGCGGGCGCTGTCGTTCATGGCCGACCCCGCCCTGGCGGAGTCCGTGCTGCCCGGCCCGGAGGGTTTTGACATCGCCGGGTTCTTGGCCGAGCGGGGCACGCTGTACATGATCGCCGAGTCCGCGCACGAGGAAGCCCCGGTCGCGCCGCTGTTCGCCGCGATGGCGTCCGAAATCCACTATCAGGCCGCGCAGACCGGGCAGGCCTCGCCGGGCGGGCGGCTGGATCCGCCGTTGTTGATGGGCCTAGATGAGGTCACCCAGATCTGCCCCGTTCCGCTTCCGGTCTGGCTCAGTGATTCGGGCGGCAAGGGCATCCAGGTCTGCGCGGTGGCGCACGGCGAGGCGCAGCTGGCCGGGCGCTGGCAGGGCGACGGCAAGCAGGTGGTCCTGGACACCTCCTCGGTGAAGGTGTTCCTGCCCGGCATCACCGACACCAAGACCCTGGACGCGGCCAGCAAGCTGTGCGGCCAGGCCGCGTTCCGCGAGCGCGGCCGCGATGACCACTCCCGGCACGAGGTGGCCACTCCGGACATGATCCGCCAGCTGCCGCCCGGGTTCGCGCTGGTGATCCGCGGCGGCTGCTCACCCGTCATCGCCCGGCTGCCGCGGGCGTGGAAGGACCCCGCCTACCGCCGCGCCCGCCGCCGCGGCCACGCCGCCGCCGTCCTTGCGCCCGCGCCCGCGGCCGCCGGGCGCGCGCTGACCGCGGCCGGCCCCGCAGCGCCGGCCCGCCCGGACGAGCTGCCGCCGGACCCGTTCGGTCCCGGCGCCTCGTTCCCGTGGAACTGACATGACCGCCGACCCGATCCCGGCCGTGCTGCTGCAGCTGTCCCAGCTGGCCGAACGGCTCGCCGTCCTGGACGCCCGCGAGGCCGCCCATTTCCAGGCGACCGGCGAACGGCTCGCCGAGCTCGCCAACCTGATCACCGCCCTGGGCGGGACGCTCGCCGACCAGGGCGCCGTCCTGGCCGGGCTCGGGGACCTCGCCGCCGCGCCCGCCAGCGACGGCGGCCAGGACGGTGACCAGGATCCGGGGTGCTACCGGCCGGGCCCGGCGCCGCGCTGGTGGAAACTCCGCGGCCAGGACCACCAGGAGGCCCTGGGCAGGCTCCGGGCCTGGGTCGAGCAGGTCTACCGGCCCGGCTACGGGCAGCTCGCCGCCGCCCTCGGCCCGTGCTGGGAGCAGCACCCGCTGTGCCTGTACGGCCTGGACGTGCTGTCCGAGCTGTGGTCAGTGCTCTACCTGCAAGCGAAGCGAACTCCCGCGGTGATCTCGGCGCAGGCCGAGTTCCAGGCCCGGATCGTGCCCGCCATCACCGAGCAACTGGCCGCCGAGACCACCCGCTGCGGCCACGCCGCCGCGGGGCGGCAAGGTAACGGCGCCGCCCGGAGCCGACGATGAGCAGCCCTGCCGGTGAGGCCGCGCTGGCGCGGGCGCTGGCCTACGCCCGGCACGGCTGGCCGGTGTTCCCCTGCCAGCCCGGCCGCAAGGAACCCGACACCGCGCACGGCTTCAAGGACGCCACCACCGACCCGGCCCGGATCACCGCCTGGTGGACCGCAGTGCCCGGCCGGAACGTGGCGATCGCCACCGGCGCCCCCGGCCCGGACGTGCTCGACGTCGACGTCCGCCCCTGCGGCAGCGGCTACCCCGCCTGGAACAAGCTGAAACGGGCGGGCCTGCTGGAAGGCCCGTTCGCGGTCGTGGCCACCCCCAGCGGCGGGCTGCACGCCTACTATGCCGGCACCGGCCAGGCCAGCGGCCGGCTGCCCGGCTGCCACCTGGACTTCAAGGCCGCCGGCGGATACGTCCTGGCCCCGCCATCAGCCGTCGGCGGCAGGCCCTACCGCCTCATCGCCCGCCAGCAAACCCCGGGCGGACAGCTGGACTGGGCCGCCGCCGTCGCGCTGCTCGGCCCCCCGCGGGCCAGGCCACAGCCCGCCCGCCAGCCGCAGCCCGCGGACGCCGGGCGGCTGGCCGACTGGGTCGCCCGGCTGCCCGAAGGCAACCGGAACGCCGGCCTGTTCTGGGCCGCCTGCCGCGCCGCCGAAACCGGGAACCCCGTCGCCCTAGACGCGCTCGCCGGGGCCGCGCAGGCCGCCGGGCTCGCGGAGGAGGAGATCGCGCGGACTATCGCCTCGGCCCGCCGCAGCGCCGGGCACCAGAGCCCGCGGCTCTTGCACGCCCGGCCACCGGGCCACGCCGGGCCCGGGCCTGACTTCGAGGCCGAGGCCGGGGCGGTGACCTGACATGACTCACAGCCCAGGACGCAAAGGCACAGCCCTGCTGCCCCTGCCAGGCCGACGGCGGCGGCGCGCGTGGCTGGACGCCGGCGGCACCCGGCTGCGGCTGCGCGCGCTGGCGGCGATGGGCCACGGATCTGCCCGGATCGCCCGCGCAGCCGGGGCCAGCGAGCACGCCGTCCAGAAACTCGCCCGCGGCGACGCCCGCACCGTCAGCCCGCAACTGGCCGACGCCATCACGGCCATCTACGACGCGTGGTGGGACAAGCGCCCGCCCGAGCGCACCCGGGCCGAGCGCGCCGCGGCCAGCGCCGCCCGCCGCCGCGCCGCCGCCGGGAACTGGTGCGCCGGCGCGGGCCTGGACGACGACTTGCTGGACGTGCCCGGCTACCAGCCCGCCTGCGGGTGGCTGTCGGCCCGCGGAACCGGCGTCGCCACAGACATCCGCCCCCGGGCGGCGGAGGAAGAGATGGAGCTAGGAGCATGAGCAACGATGAGCGGCTGACCTGGGACCTGATCACGGGCGTTCTGGACGTGCTGGAAAAACACGGCCATCACCACGCCGATGACCGGCACACCGGCCGCGCGATCGGCCTGATCGGCGACCTGGCCCGCATCTACGAGGGCACGCAGGAAGGACCGGCCCGGGCTTACCCGGTCCCGATGCCCGAGCCCGGCCAGCCCGGCAGCCCGGAGGCGATCGCCGCCGCCGGGATGTCCACCATCTTGCTGGCCCTTGACCAGGCTTCTGATTACAAGCGGGAGCGGGCGGCATGCTGCGCCGACTGCGAGGACCAGTCTTGTGGCAGCTGCCAGTTCCGGCTGGAGGCAGCGCAGGCCTATGACAGCCTCGCCGCGCGGCTCCACCAGGCCAGCAACGCCGTCACCCCGGACAGGCCATCGCGGCCGACCGTACCCGGCCGCGAGTCCGGCGCCGTCGGCCAGTGCCAGGGTCCGTCAGAGCGGGAGGCCGGATCGTGACCGGCGCCGGCCCGGGCCAGGAGGGCGCCGCCAAGCGCGTCAGCGAGATGACCGGCGAGGAGGTCCGCGAGCTAGCGACGCCGCCGCGCGCGACAACGTACTGGCAGGCGCAGTCCGGCTACCGCAGCATCATCGAAGTCGGCGAGCGGTTCGAGGAACTGACCACCCGTGAGCTGCTGGCCCGCTCCTACGCAACCCTGAAGGCCCGCGGCACCTATGAGCCGCACAAGCACGGAGACGCCAGCAAGCACCAGCCGCTGGCCGCTACCGAGCACCTGGAGATCCTGGCGCTCGGCGAGGTGCTGGCACGGTACTACCGGCATCCCGCGCGCATAGACGAGGCAGTCAAAGCCGGGGCGTCGTGGTCCCAGGCCGCCGAGGCAGTTGGCTCCGATGAGGCGATAGTCCGGCGAGAGTACCGGGAGTGGGCGGACAGCCAGCATCGCCTGTATGCCGACTACGAGGGCAGGTTCGGCATGGACGACGCCGAGCATGCCGCCGCGATCAGCCGGGCCTCCGAGCTGCAAGCCGAGGCGGGCGCGTGATGGCCGCCGACGATGTCCTCCGGGTAACGGCGAACTGCCGGCTGGACTGGACCGGCCCGCGCCACGCCTGGACCGTGTGGATCTCGGACCGCCACGCCCACGCACACAACAAAGGCAGCGACGGACTGTCAGCGTGCTGCGATGGCCTGACGGTCACCCCTGTGGAGCCCGGCCCGCAAGCCGACGAACACGACCAGGACTGGGCGGGACCAGGGTTCACCAGGCCAGGCCCGGAGCCCGCGCTGGAGCATCGCGACGGCCACCAGGCCGAGGCCGAGGCGGGCTCGTGATGACCGCCCGGTACACCCCGAAGATGCCGCCGACCACCCGCCGGCCACCGCGTGGCCTGCGCACACCGCTGCGAGAACGACGGCACGGCCGCCTTGTCGGCCACGCCCGACGCGGCGCGCCGTTGCTGGCCGTCGCCCGGGCCGCCGGAATCACCTGGACACTCGCACGCACCAGGCCCGGCGACCGCAATCGCGAACGGCAGCTCAAAGCCCAGGGCGGCGCATCACGGCGCTGCCCGGCAAGCGGCATCACCCCGAACCATAGGCGAGCGGAAGGAACAGGCCGCAATGAAACAGCCACCAGAGCGTGACGCCCATCCCCTGGCAGGGCCCCGGCCACCGGACTACGTGATCGTGACCTGGATGTCGGAGCAGCTGCGCGACCGCCTCCGGCGCAACAACGCCGCGCTGGCCCAGGACCGCCAGGACCCCGGCCGCCAGGCCCGCGGCCTGCTGACCGAACCCGAAGCCGAGCGGGAGGCCGAGCCGTGACGACCGCACGCGCACCCCGCAACGGTCCGGCCCCGGCCGGGCAGCTGTCACCGGCCCACGGCCTGGCGGCCCGGCAGGGACCACGCCCTGGCAGGCGCCTGCATTCTGCGGCGGGTATCGAGCGGGACACGGCCGCGCCGCGCCGCGCCGATGACCGTGCGCTGGCCGTTCGGTCGGTGGACTGCGACTGTCATGCCCGGGCTGGGGTGCCGTGCCGCCCGGGCGGGGATCACCTGGCCCGGTACCTGCGCGCCCGGCAGTCCGGAGCGATCGGCAGGGAGTCGCTGAAAGAGGTCATCGCGGAACTGGACGTCATTACGCCGCAGGTGCTGATCGTGCCGCCAGGGGAGCGGGCGGCCCGGATGGCCGGGGCGCAGGCGGCGGACCTGGTCATCCGGGCACAACTGGACGCCGGGATGAGCACGGAGCGAGCCGAGGCCTCGGCCGAGTCCGTGCTCGGCGGCCGGTTCGACCTGCCGGCGGGCGCATCCGGCGCGTTTTACGACGGCTATGACGAGGTCGCGGCCATCTATGCCCGGGAGGCGCGGGAGCTGGAGGCCGGAGCATGACCACCGGAGTCCAGTGCAAGGTCCACCCGGACTGCCGGCAGCCCGCACCTGCCGGAACCCGCATCTGCTACGGGCACCGCCGGCTGATCCGGCTGGCAGCCATGCGGCGGTCGCCGTCGGCCTCGGTGCGCGTCCTCGGCTGGGTCCTGGTGCAGCTGGCTGACCGTGAGGCCGGGGGCTGAGATGGACCGCCGCCAGCTCTCGCCCTGGGGCACACAGCGCCGTCTGCGCACGCCGATGAACCGGTCCCGGGCGCCTGCGGCGATCGAGCGGACTGCCGGCATCCCGGCGGAGGAGATCACCAGGGCGCTGGCAGGCCCCCGGTCTATCAGCCCGGACCTGGCGGAACAAGTGGCTGCGGCTTACGACCGGCTCTGGGACCAGCAGCCCCCGCATGCCACCCGACGCGACAGGGAACTCGCTGATGCCGTGCAGGCGCACGCGCAAGCAGGGAGCCACGGATGAGCGACACAGTCCACAAGATCGTCACCGATCGGATGATCGCCGCACTGGAGCGCGGCGCCGTTCCCTGGCACAAGCCCTGGCAGGCCGCCGCCGGGCGGCCGCGGTCGATGAGCACCGGCCAGCCGTACCGGGGCGTGAACGTGTTCCTCCTCGCCCTGACCGCAGCCGAGGAAGGCTACGGCTCCCCGTTCTGGGGCACCTACCGGCAGATCGGCGAGCTGGGCGGCCAGGTCCGCAAGGGCGAACGGTCCACCCTGGTGGTGTTCTGGAAACAGGCCCAGACTGAGCACCGCGACCCGCAGACTGGCGAGCTCACGGCCAGGCCGCTGCCGGTGCTGCGCTACTACCGGGTGTTCAACGCCGCCCAGGCCGACGACCTGCCCGACCGGTTCTACCCGGCGCCGGGCGAGCACAGCGAGATCACCGAGCCGCAGGCCGTCCTGGACCGCTACGTGGCCCGCGGGCCCAAACTTGTCCATATCGCGGCGGACCGCGCGGACTACCACCCGGCCACCGACACCATCCGCCTGCCGATGCGAGCACAGTTCCGCTCTCCTGAGGGCTACTACGCCACGGCGTTCCACGAGGCCGGGCACTCCACCGGCCACCCCACCCGGCTGAACCGGCCTGGCATCGCCGCCTTCGACCACTTCAGGTCCGGCAAATATGCCCGCGAGGAGCTCGTCGCGCAGATGACCTCCTCTCTCCTGTGCGCCCAGACCGGCATCGACACCCCCGAGACATTCGGCAACTCCGCCAGCTACATCGCCGGCTGGCTGACCGCGCTGAACAACGACACCAGGCTCGTGATCACCGCCGCGGCCCAGGCGCAGCGCGCGTGCGCCGTGATCAACCAGGCCGAACGCGAGCCAGCCAAGAACAGTGAACGCCATCACCAGGCCGCGGCCAGCTGGGACGAGCATGTCCCCGCCCAGACGACGGCGGCTGTAGCGGGCCCGCGCCAGGCGGGCCACGGGCGCGGCGGCCGCGCGGCGGCGGCCAGCGAGCACGGCGAGCCGGCTGGCCTCCCGCCCGCACCCGCCGCGCCCGGACCGCCGCCTCTTGCCAAGGCCGCCGCCAGCGCGACGGAACCGGCGCGAGCCACCACACGGACAAGCGACTGGCAGGCCGAAGCCGGCTGACGAAAGGCAGGACATCATGACCGAGACAACGGCACGCCGGCGGGCCGACGGCATGCCCGGCCGCCTGACCGTCCGGGTAGCGCGGCTCCAGCGGCAGCTGTCCGACCGGGCGCACGCCGACGGGGACGCCTTCGCCCGCCAGCACGGGTGGACGATCACCAGGACCACGGGGCGGCTCGGGTTCGGCGCCCGGACCTACCGTGACCCGCGGTTCGGACAGCGCCCGGCCGGGGCCCGCCACGGCGAGCCGCCATCCAGCCTCCGATCGGGGCGGTGGCGATGACCGCGCACCGCATCTGGATCGCCCGCGGGCAGCAGCTCGAAGACGAGATCTGGGCCGACTCGCGGCGCTGCCAGGACGCCATCGTAGAGCTGCTCCAGCCGGGATCACCGGACACGGCCGTCAGCTACGGCGCCGTGCCCGGCGGCGCGGAAACCAGCGCCGACACCTGGTGCGGCGCCTGCGGCGGCTTCATGTGGCACGGCGCCGACTGTGACTGCCCGGACAAGACAGCAGAACGCGACCCGCTGGAAGCCCCGCCATACCAGGCCCACTACCCCGAATGCGGCGAGGCCGCGGTCCGGCAGGCCCCAGCTGACCTGGTGCCCTGGGAAGCCCACGGTATGGAACGCCCCCACTGGTCAAATGCCGACCGGTCGGCCCTGTGCCCGGTCATCGGGCCAGGCGGCGGCTACCAGCCCGCCCAGCCCCGGCGGGCCGAACCCCAGCCCGAGCCCGGCCCCGATGCCGCCCGGCCGGACCCGCCCGCCACCATGCGCGCCGGGTGGCCAGCCCCCAAGGCGCAGCGCGAACCCGAGCCAGGCTGAACGGAGGAACAGATGACCGACACCGACATCCCGGCCGGCGGCCGCGGTGAACCACGGCTGGCGTTCAGCCCCGATGAGGTCGCCGCGGCGCTGGGCGTCAGCCGCGAACTGGTCAACGATCTTCTCCGCACCGGGCAGCTCCGATCCGTGAAAGCCGGGCGCCGCAGGCTGATCAGCCGCCAGCACCTCGACGAGTTCCTGGCCGGTGATGCGGCGTGACCAGCGACGAGACAGAGGCTAACCGCAAAGGAAGGGAAAGATGAACATAACTGATCAGCTCGAGCCGCAGGAGGCCGCCGAGCTCCTGACTGTCCTGGAGCGTGGCTATCAGCGGTCATACGAAGCGGCGCGCAGGGCCTGGCGCACGCCCGAGCACGACTCATGGCTGCAGCTGGCCCGCGAACTCAACGAGCTGTCCCTGGACGAGCACTGGGCCACGTTCGAGCGCGGCGTGCGCCAGCCGGGCGAACCGGCCGGCCAGTTCTGCGCCCGCGCTTACCGTGAGCTGGACCAGGAAGCCGAAGCAGGCTAGGAAGAGACCTGCCATGGGCTGCACGGGCTTGCGTTGCCCCGGGTGCCGGCACGGCGGAAGCCGAGGCCTCGCTGCCCTGGCGATCCTGGTCATCAGCGGCGCGGCCGTCGCCAGGCCAGCCGCCATGGCTGCCGATCCGGTGATCCGCGTCCTCACAGCCGTCCTGGAGACCGCCGCGATCATCGCCGGTTCGGCGATCGGCCTCGTATTGATCGCGGGCCTGACGGTGGCAGGAATCCGCATCTACGGTCGGCTCCGGCACCGGCCGCGCACCTATCGCGTCAACTGCCCGAGGCAGGCGGCGGTATCAGCGAGCCGGCGGCGGCCAATCTAGCCCGAAGTTTCGTGTCCTGGGGTAAGTGAATCCGGCGTTGTGCTGGGGTTTGCTGCCCGGGCGGGCTGAGGGTTCTGTCTACTTCGGGGTCAGGATCAGCGGGATAGGCACTCCGATGAGGTTGAAGGCGCGGCGCTGGGCGGGCGTGGGATCGCTGATCTTCTCGAAGGTGATGTCGCCGAGGGCGATAGTGCTGCGGGTAAGGGCGGCGAGGTGGCTAAGGAGGCCGCGGAAGCTGCGCAGGGGCTGGCCGCCGGGGGTGGCGTGGGTGGCGGCTTTGGCGTCGGCGTTCGCGGAGCGGCGGGCGGGAGCGACGGGGTTGGTCCGGGCGGGGGGCTGCTCGTCGGTGTAGGTGAGCGGGGCGAGGGCGGCGCGCAGGTGCCAGGTCAGGTAGGCGGCGAGCATGCAGATCAGGACGTGGGCGCGGACCCGGTCATCGAGCCAGTGGTGGATGGGCCGCAGGTCCAGGTCGTCAGCCTTCAGCGACCGGAAGTCGCGTTCGGCGAAGGCCAGGTTCTTGTAGGCGGTGACAGCGCCGGGGGCGTCCAGCTCGGTGGCGGGCACGGAGGTGCGGATGATGTAGATGCCGTCCAAGGCGGCCTCGGCGTCGATGGCGGCCTGGTCACGCCGCCAGCCGAGACGATCATCGGCGATGTCGAGAATGAGGTGCTTAGCGACCTTATACCGGTTGATGACCTTCCCGGCGCGGACGCCGATCTTGTCTGCTCCGCGGACGCGCCCGGCCTGCGCCTGGCTGGCAACCTTGGCCAGGAGGGCCTCGGTGGCGGCGAGCAGGTCCTCGCGCTTGCGGGCGCGCTCGGCGGCCAGCTGCGGGTTGCGGCAGGCGATGAGGCGTTCGCCGGGGTAGTCCGGGCTGGTGATCTCGGCTAGGTCCTGCTGGTCGAACAGGGACAGCTGCAGCGGGCCGTCGCCTTCGGCGAGCCTGCGGATCGCCGGGGCCCGCAGGCAGGTGATCCAGCCCAGGCCGCCTAGCTCCTTCAGCGCCCTGATCCGCGCTGAGGTGATCATCCCCCGGTCGCCGACCATGACCAGCTCGCGGAGGGTGAACTTGCCGCGGACCACCTCGACGGCCTCAGTGAACGCGGACGGGTCAGCGGTGTTCCCGGCGAAGACCCGGATCGCGACAGGCCGGCCGCGGGGGTCGGTGAGAAGCCCGTACTCGATCTGCTCTCTGCCCTTCTTCCCGTCCCGGGAGTACCCGCGGGCGGCCAGCTCGCAGTGGCTGCCCTCCACCCAGGAGGACGACAGGTCGAACATGGCGATGCCGCCTTCGCGCAGGTGCCGGCCCGCCAGGGAAGCCTCGATCGGGTCCTGGCGTTCCAGCAGCCAGTCCATCGCCTCGTAGACATCATCACGGGGCACGCCAGCCACTCCCAGGTCCGGGCCGAGGGTGACGTCATCCCACCACGCCAGGGTCGCCAGCTTCGGCCGCGGCGCCACCACCCGCGAGACGATCAGCGCATAGGCCAGGTCCCGCTCATGGCAGGCCGGGCCGAGCAGGGCAGGCAGCCCCAGCTGCTGCGCGGCGGCGTGCACCAGGGCGACATGGCCGTGCGCGCGTGACCGGGTGACCGCCAGCGCCGCGCCGGCATCTACCAGGGTCGCGCCCTTCAGCACCGCCTCGATCGCATCCACCGCGGCAGCCGGCAGCATCGACAGATTCGCCAGGGTCTCCTTGCCGACCTTCCCGTCCGGCTTGCGGAACGACCGGCGCAGCAGCCGCGACTCATACTCCCGGATCTCCCCGGACTTCGACGTATGCCGGCTCCGCACCCTGTCTACATGCATCCCGCCCGTGGCCTGCCGTCCCATGAGGCCATCATCCCACTCAGAGCAGCCAGATACCCTCGCAAACTGAAGAATATCCTGTCTACAATTTCGGAGCTATTACAGCTATCCGCTCAGGTCACACGGAGAATTCAGCCTCCAAGCCAGCGAAACTTCGGTCTAGCGCGCGGTGGAGTCAGCGGACATGACACCTCAATCCCCCGGGCTACTCACCTGCCCAGCCGCCCAGATGCTCGACCGAGCGCCGCAGGCCCCGCGGGTCGTGCCGTCGCCAGTCTTCGCGGCCGTCGGGCCAGCGGATGAGCGCGGCCCATCCATGCTGGTACCGGCACCATGCCAGGATCGTCGCGGGGTGCCAGCGCCCGTCGGTAAACAACACGATCGCCTGCGGCCATCCGGGCGCGAGCCGGTCCGTCCCGGTCAGTTCACCCTGCGGAACGTGGCTAAGGACCGGCCGGGCCGTCATCCGGCTAACGATAACAAGTTCGCACGCTAGATCACAGAAACACTGATAACCGAACGGGTATTCGACTTAACGCTATAAGGATTCGGAGGATCTCCTATGACGGCCTGGCAGTACGCCCAGCTAGTGATCACCCGCGACGGCCGCGGCCGCGAGGACACGCAGACGATCTTGTGGCACGGGCCCGGCCAGGGCATCGGGGAGAACCTCTCCGACGGCGGGCAGACCGTGCTGGAGCTGCTGAACCGGGCGGGCGCTGACGGCTGGGAGCTGGCCGACCGCGAGGTGCGCCAGGTTCACGGCGAAGGGGACCACTACCAGGATGCCAGCTGGACCCAGACGACCTACACGTTCAAGTGCCTGGTACCCAAGTAGCAATATGCCGCGCTGCCGTTCCCCACAGCACGGCTGTACGTTTCGTGGCTGGCGACCTAAGCCCGGAACCCACGGATTAAGAGCTTGACCAGGGCCTGTTCGCGGCAGTCCGCTAGGGATCGCTGCGCTGGTCAGCTGGACGTGGCGCATGCCCTTGGACGACATTGCATGCGAACGAACTGCAACCCGGACTGCAACCCGCTTGCCCAGGATGTCCCACTACCGCCCGGGCCGGTGATGGCCCAGGAAGCCGATGGGATGATGCAGTGGCCACTGCCAGCGCTCGGAGCAACCGCGGGCCTTGCAGGTCACTTCGATGTGACCGCCGCGGGCGGTTGCCGCCGTCTCACACTCGCAAGGTCGCCAGATGATCGCGACCGTGCCTGGCTTCCACTGATGTCCAAGGCGGCACTGCTCAGGATACCGAGCCACATCTGCCGTCTTGCCTGTGTCATACAGCTTATTCAAACATGCGTTCGTACACTCAGCAGGTCAAACTCCTCGATGTGGACTAGCGCCAGCCTGGTCTATGCGGGTCGTTCATGCAGGTCGGATCGCGATGACTGTCCCTAGCCGCCAGCGCCAGGCCACAGCCTTACTGTACGAATATGATCCCGGACCTCTTGACCCCCAGGACGTTGGGCTAGGCGTTTCCGCTGGTCGGTCCGGTCAAGCTGGGGGAGTGCTTGGTGTGTTGACATGCGGATTGTCCGGTTGCATGCACTGCGTGTGGTCCCCACGTGGTCCCCAGGAGCCGGACCGCTGCCAGCCAGCTGACCCTCTGTTTGCAAAGCTAGGCCAAGATGTCCAGCACCGTCCATGGCCTGGCACGGAGTCCTCCCAGGAGTCCACCCGAGTATGGCAAGGTCCAGGCTCGTTGGTGTCGGTTGTGGGTGTCATCGCTGCCAGCTAAAGCCCACCAGCCCGGCACGGCCGCCATGGGCATCGCCAGCTCATAACCGGCAGCCGGGGTCATCGGATGACGCCGATTGGTGTGCCGTGCGATCGTTGGGCTTGGAGAGAGCGATGGGGTGGGGTGTCTGGTGCGGGTTTTCTTGAGCTATCGGCGGGAGGATGCTGGAGCCTATGCCGGGCGCCTAGCCGATGTCTTGCTCCAGCGCCTGGGCCCGAGAAGCGTATTCCAGGACGTGACCGCGATCAGCCCAGGCCAGGACTACACGGTGGCGATCGACCGGGCGCTGGCCGAGTCTGACGTGGCGCTGGTGGTCATCGGCCCGGGCTGGCTTACGGCGGCCACCCCGCAAGGCGCCCGGCGACTGCTCGAATCCGACGACTACGTGCGGCTGGAGTTGGCCAGGGCGCTGCAACGCGACATCCGCGTTATCCCGGTCCTGGTGGGCGGCGCCCGGTTGCCTGCGGCTGCCGAGCTGCCCGATGACCTGCGGGGGCTGGCCCAGCGGCAGGCGGTAGAGCTGCACGACGAAACCTGGCATCACGACGTGGACGGGCTCATCCGGTCCTTGCGGGGCCAGCCAGCCGTTCCGGCCGCTGGGCGCCGCCGCTGGCTGGTCGCTGGGACCGCGCTGGTCGCATTGCTGGCGCTCGGCGCGGGGGCCTGGTGGCAATGGGGGTCCGGCAGTGGCAACACTGGCAAGCAGGCTGGCTCAGGAAGCGGCGGGCAGACTGGACCGGCTACAGCCATCAGGCCTTGCCCGGCGGCAGCCGGCCAGGCCTGGACCCGGATCGCGCTCAGCAATAACCCCACAGGTGTGGATAAGGCGAACCCGGGTGGTTCGCTAGTCTTTACAGTGAAGTCCGCCCGCTGGCGCGCGCTTAACGGAAAATGGCAGGTGATCCTCACCGTTAGCGTTAAGAACAACACGGGCATGCAGTGAGTACCGATGCCTCGCGATACAACTATCTCCAAGTGGCACAGCGGCCGTTCAACGTGATGTGCTTCTTGCCGGAGAGCGCCAGCGTGGACTCCGGCGGGTCGGACAACGAGTTTGTCGGCTTCGACGTAACATGCAAGCCGACCGTGTCCATCCGACTCGTACTCGAAAGCGGCATAATCAACGTCACTCCCGCCACCCTCGACTCGGGATCATGCTGAGTCCTGCGCGGTGCCACGCAGCCGCAACCGGCGCAGCCAACGGGACTCGGAACCCTGACTCCCTGCTTGCAAAAGCTCAGCCAAAGCGTCCAGCACCGTCCATGGCCTGGCACGGAGCGCTCCCAGAGTCCACTTGAGTCCGGCAAGGTCCAAGCTCGTTGGTGTCGGTTGTGGGTGTCATCACGGCCCGCTGAACTCAACCTGCAGCCGCACATGACCAGAACTTGGACTGGCCGGTTTGCGCCCAGATTCTTGTCCGGTAGCGTGACTGAACATGCCCGAAGCTGAGGGCGGTGGCATCTTTGTTAGCTACCGTCGGCATGAGAGTAGCCATCTCGCTGGCCGGCTGTTGTTAACGGCCTGATTATCTGAGCGTGTTGGCCGGGTCTGCGGTCGTGCTCTTTGGCGATGTTGCTGCCTGGGCCCGCTTGGGCGGGCCAGGATTCTGCCGTCCCCCGTTGAACGTGAGGGATCCCTCCCCGCCGTCGTTTGGCCACGTCGCGGGGAGGGATCCGAGGCGGTGTCGCCGTGGCCATCGTATGGCCGTGCCCGCTGCCGGTCGATGCCTACATAGCCGCTGGCAAGCGGGTGGAGTTCCCGCGCCCGGATTGCCCGTCGTGCGCCAGGCCCCTGGTGTTCTGGTCTGGCTACCGGCGTCATGTGCGGGCGGCGGGCCGCTGCCGGAAGATCTTCGTGCCGCGGCTGCGGTGTGGGCCGTGCCGGGTGAGCCATGCGCTGCTGCCGGCGTTCGTGCTGGCCTGGCGGCTGGATGTGGCGGAAACGGTCGGCGCGGTGATCGCGGAGGTGGCTGGCGGGGGGTGCGGGGTCCGGCCGGCGGCCGCGCGGGCCGGGGTCCCGCATACCACGGCCCGGGGCTGGGTCCGGCGGTTCTCCGCTCGTGCTGGCGAGCTCGGGACGGCGTTTGCGGCGCTGGCGGTGGAGCTGGGCGGGGATGCGGTCCGCCCGCCGGCTGAGGCGGCCCGGTTCGCGCTGTCCGGGATCAAGGCAGCGTTTGGCGCGGCCGCCGGCTTGCCGGGATGGCTGGCGGTGGGCGTGTGGCGGTTCGCGTCGTCGGTGAGCGGCGGGAGGCTGATCGCCGCCAACACAGGCTCGCCCTACCTCGTCACCGGCAGACGGCGTTTCATGCCTCCTATCCCGCCATAACCGGCATGAACGGAGGAGCGCATGGATCGCAAGCAGCAAGAGCAGGTGGCGCTGCACCGCTGGGCGGTGATCGCCGAGGCGGCCAGTGGCCGGCTGACCCCGGCCGAGCGCGGCGCGCTGGCCCGGCAGATCGCCGCCCGTTCCCACACCCACCCGGACGGGCCGGCCCGGCGGTATTCGCGGGGCACCATCGACCGCTGGCTGCGGGCCTGGCGGACGGGCGGGCTGGAGGCGCTCAAGCCCTCGCCGCGGGCTGATACCGGCACGGTGCGCGCCCACCCGGAGCTGTTCGCCGAGGCAGCCGCGCTGCGGCTGGAGCTGCCGGGCCGGTCGGCCGCGCAGATCGCCTCGATCTTGTATCACCGGCACGGGATACGGGTGCATGAGCGGACCATCCGCGCCCAGCTGCGCCGCGCCGGGCTGCACCGCGAGGCGCTGGCCGCCGAGCCGAAGGCCTACGGCCGGTATGAGGCGGCCCAGCCGAACGAGCGGTGGATCAGCGACGTGCTGATCGGGCCGTGGGTGCCCTGGCCCCGCCGGGAGGGCTCGGTGCGGGCCCGGCTGTTCCTGATCGTCGATGACCATTCCCGGCTGCTGGCAGACGGCCGGTTCTTCGACCGGGAGAACGCCCGCGCCTGCCAGGACCTGCTGCGCCGGGCGATCACCCGCCGCGGCCTGCCGGATGTTTTCTATTGTGATTATGCCGAGCAGCGGATTATGCCGACCCGAGCGGGAAGGGCCTGCTCGCCGGGGGTGAGCGGGCAGAAAGTATCGGCATAATCAGAGGGCTTCCAGGAAGGCGAGCAGGTGGTCGGGGGCGCGGTAGCGGCCGGGCGTGGCGCTGAGCGGCTGGGTGCGGGCGATCGCGCGTTCTTTCTGGCTCATGTCGGCGTGCAGGTAAATGGATGTGGTGGATACCTGCTCGTGGCCCAGCCAGAGCGCGATCACCGCGATGTCGTTGCCGGCCTGCAGGAGGTTCATTGCGCAGCTGTGCCGGAGCGTGTGTGCCGTGACGTGCTTGGTCTGCAGCGACGGGCAGGCCTGCGTCGCTTTCGCCACGTGGACGCTGATGCGCCGCTCGATCGCATCGCGGCTGAGCAGCCGGCCGGTGCTGGCGGGGAACAGCGGGTCGCCGGGCGCGCCGCGCCGTTCGGCGATCCAGGCCCGCAGCACTGCGGCGGTGGCGGGGAGCAGCGGGGTGCGCCGTTCCTTGCGTCCTTTCCCGATGGTGTGCACGTGCGCTCCGGCGCTGAGGACGATGTCATTGATGGTGAGGGCGGCCAGTTCGGATATCCGCAGCCCGGCCTGGGCGGCGAGCACGATCAGGGCGTGGTCGCGGCGGCCCGTCCAGGTCCGCTTGTCGCACGCCGCCGCCAGCGCGTCGATCTCGGCGCTGGTGAGGTAGGTGACCAGGTTGCGCTGGAAGCGCTTGGGCGTGATCGCCAGCACCCGCTGGATAGAGGCAGCGTGCTCGGGGTGGCGCAGCGCCGCCCAGGCGAACAGGGAACGGATCGCCGCCAGCCGGTTGTTGCGGGTCCGCGGGCTGTTGCCCCGGACGTGCTCGAGGTTGTCCAGGAAGGCGGCGACCAGCGGGGCGTCGAGGTCGGCGATGTCGAGCTTGCAGGGGTTCTTGCCAGTCCGCTCTGCAGCGAAGGCGAGCAGCAGCCGGAAGCTGTCCCGGTAGCCGGCGATTGTGTTCGGGCTGGCGCCGCGCTGGCTGATGAGCCGGTCGGTGAAGAATGCCTGCAAGGCCGGTGCGAGCGCGCTCACCGCGGCCCCCCGGCGTGGCGATCAAGGCGGGCAGCGGCCAGTTCCATCAGGTCCGGCACGGCGGTGAGGTACCAGTTATTCCGAGATCGGAATAACCAGTATTACTCCGATTCTCGGGTTATTCCGAAGCCCGCTCCTTTGCACGCGTGATGGGCTTGTGGCCTGGGATGATGCATTCTCGTGACTGTCGCCTGCCGGGATAATCCGGTACGTAAGTTGCGTGCATGGGACCT
>WNGE01000887.1_pt1 | contig 38717 bp, 33 predicted proteins | sample 5400651 | NCBI WGS metagenome assembly WNGE01 (sample SAMN13153370, study PRJNA577476) | soil metagenome | isolation source: 60 cm soil or saprolite under grassland replicate 2 | place: USA:California | collected 2016-06-15 | reverse complement strand
ACCGTACGTCTCGTGCGACGCCTATCATGCAGTTGGACACCCCCAAAGGTTTGCTCGGCCCAGCTCTTGGGGTCCAACATGTCTTGTGTGTTCATCCTGTATTGTATCACTTGGTAAAATGTGGGTAAGAATCAGCCCTGAAAGGGGGGGGTTGGAGGGGGCATCGCCAATGAAGCCGGCAGACTCACGCTCACCAACAGTACCGTCTCGGGCAACACGGCTTCCTTTGGTGGCGGCATCTTCAGTAACAATTTATCTAGCAATACTATTGCCGGAAGCACCCTTACGCTCACCAACTGCACCGTCTCGGGCAATGCTGCGAAATCCGGCGGCGGCATCTTCATCGCAAGTTTTACCAGCTCTTCATACTCGCCACTCAAAAGTTCACAAGTCGATCTCACCTTTAGTACCATCTATGGCAATGCGTCCTCCTCTCTTGGTGGTGACATAGCGATCGAAGATTTCGTCAACTCTACAAATGGAAATCTTAGCAAGGCCATCAAACAAATCAGCAAGGTGAAGATAAGCAACAGCATCGTTGCTGGTGACCTCGTTCATCCAAACATAGACATTCATGGAATGCTCATCTCGTATGGCTACAACCTATTCCAGAACATCTCTGGTGCCACCTTCGATCCAGCCACAAGCAAGCAGCATAACACCGATAGAACCTTGTCAGTGAACGACCTGAGCACATTGTTTGCTTCTCCTGTGGGGCTGCAAAAAAATGGTGGCCCGACCATGACCTATGCGCTCGGACCAGATAGCCCGGCTCTCAACAAAATTCCACTTCAAGACTGCCAAGACAAAGGCATCTTTAACAGCCAATCTCGGATGTATACCGACCAGCGTGGTATGGAGCGACCAGACGATAACGAATCAGCCTGCGATATTGGGGCTTACGAGTCTCCCTGATCCGCTCCTTGAAGCACCGCTCTTCATAGGTCAAGATGTGGTTTCTTCGTGTGTTTTCCTCCAACGAACCTTCACGCCGAAATTCGCCGCTGCACTGGCAGAAGCAATAACTGCGCCAGCCATGGTACTCAAATTGACGCCGAAGGTGACTTCGATCTCATCGGGTTTGCTTGCCATATCCCGCACTTTCTCAACGACCGTTTTGGTTGCTGGCAGGACTTTGTTCGGGGCATCCTCAAAGGTCTCCCTGGCCTTCTCAATTTTGTCGTCACGGCCAGCACGGACGGTGCCACCTGTTTCTGGTTCCTCGATCTCGACGACGATGCTGCCCCCCTCTTCCAGGGGAAATTCTACAAGGCGTGTCATCTCTCCTCTGTTCCTCGTGTATTTTTCACGCAGCTTCCTATGCACGAGAATAGGAAGCTTTTGACTCTATATTACGACAACAGGTGAGGAGTTTGAGCTAGAAATACTTCCAGGTAGTGAACAAGGGAAAGAAGAAAAATAGACGCGGCGTGCTGACTAGGGAGCACGTTCGTTCTCAAAAGAGACAGTTTGCAATCTCGCTCCAGAGACACGGTTTTGAAAATGGGAGAAAAGAGTACGGTTTGGCCCAATATGTAGGATGAGAAGTACGGTTCGGCCCAATGTTTATGAGAATATCGGCCCAATATTTGTGAGAGCAGGATGAAAAGGAAGCTCATGTATGCTTGAGCTAATGCCCAATATATGTGAGAATTTACAAGGATTGTCATTTTCCACAAATATCTGGCTGCTTATTGTCACATTTATTTGGCCCATTGTCACACGGTATTGGCAGCGCTATTCACATCGATCTGACGAAGTGGCACTACAAGCCAATACGTACCTTTTAGAAGGCGCTGAGAGCGTTGGGTTTCGCCAATAATGTGTGACGATAAGCGAGGTTTCGCCAATAATGTGTGAAAAAAGCTGCCAGAAATCTATGACGATACGCGTCACCTCACGCTCAACACTGTTGAGCTTCTGCCAAATATTTGTGACAATCACCACTGGCCCTGTTCCAGAAATATCTGGCTATTCCGCAGATATCTGGCGGGCCAGTAGGGTCATACAGATAAATGTTGGGGCTACATTTCGCAATTTTTAAATACTGTAAATGTATATGTAGGTGCTAATCTAGCCTTTAGCATGATATAGGCTAACACTGTTTCTAGCAGCAACGTCTTCATGCGGGAATGAAACGCCTGTTTGAGCACAAGTTAGAATAAATTTTCCGTCACCCAAGTGTGGGATTTCATAATTCTTGGGCTTGGCATTGTAAATTTGGGAACTCCGCAAGCGAATTTTTGATAATTCTGTGGGCGGCCCACACTCTTTTTGAGGCACGAACTATCCATAGAATTATCCTGACGCCGCCCATGGAATTCCCAAATTTACACCTTTGGGGATAGTTGACACTATTCATGTATGGGTGGGAACAATGGCCCGTTCCGCCCGCCATCTGCTACAAAAACGGGCGTTTTCCTATCGTCGCAAAACAGCGGTGAGGAAACTTACAAGCTAATCCCATATTCCCATCCAATCTGGTCGCTCCAACCGTTCCAAGGGCCGTAAAAGGGGTTGGTCGATTTTTCCCGCGGCACGAAGGGTCTGATCCACTTCAACTGTTTGCTGGCGATTTGCGCGGTCATTATAGACACTATATACTGGGGCGAGGACTTTGAAATCATCCTTCAAGTTTCTTGAACGTAATTCAACGCCCTGGAGCTCGATAACCTCTTCATCTATTTCAGCGTACCCATCATCATACTCCCCCCTTGTTACGTACCTCCCCTTATAATATCCTGCTTCTTCCCTATCAATATTTGCATCACCAGTGTATAGGCCAAACGGGGGTTGAGGAGCTAAATGAAGAAGGACGTATTGACGCTCAGACGTTTGATGTCGATATACCCACAAATCTATGACTTTACACTCATCGTGTTGTATCAACCACACTTCTTCAGCTAATCTTTTTATTGGGCACGCAGGGCCCCATTGATATCCCGAGAACCACCGAAGGTTGCAAGCTTCACAAGCATCTGCAAGAGATGACAAGACTCTATCGATCTCTTTTTTATTTTTTGCTTGTATGTAAGTATAATCACTTTTCCCTGGCATGGCCCTAACCAAGGCCAAATCGAATTCTTCTTGTTGCCGCACAAATGTTTCCATCTGTTGATCAAAGTCAATGTAAGACTTTCGCCCTTCACGTTGTGGCTGCGGGGGTGGATCCATCTCGTCATGTAGATCCCCCTCTTTTGAAGCTGTTTGCCTATTATCTGGTAATATGTTAGTAATGTGCAAGGACATTGATTCAATCGCCTCACGAATACCTTTAGCCACATCGAGAAATGCGTCATCTTGGTGCCGCCACCTCGTCACCGGCTTGCCATTTTGAGGTAAGGGTTGTAGGTGCGCAAATGATGCTTCCTTCCAGTCAACAGGTCGCAAGAGTATAGGAATCACACGAGCTGCGCCAGCACGATGACGCTCCAAAGCGCGCTGCATCTCGATGCCATAACGGTAGTCCGAGGCTATGAAGTCGGGGCTGATGAGCAAGAGAATGACCGCTGCTACCCCGAGGTGCTCATCAATAGCCTTTGCCCAATCCGTCCCCGGTACAATCTTACGGTCATGGAACTCCGCAATCATGCCTTGTCGTCGCATCAGGCTCAGATGGTTCTCTAGTTTCTTGCGGTATCTCTCATCTTCATGAGCATAGGAATAGAAGATGGTCACCGGAGAAATAATATCTTCTTGCGGCTCATCCATGCAAATGTATCCTTCTTACGTGATCTATTTTACTATACTTACTCCTGATCAGTGATACAAGCAAATCTATTGAGCCAGCATATTCTATCAAACTCAGGGCTAGACACCTGTAAATGCTAGAACCTAGCGTTTGCACTTAAAAACTTGGCCGTGGGCCGGGCACAACCCAAAAATTGCCATGCGAGCTGATGGCCGTGAGCTGATCGACATACTCGCTCACTTTGAAGACCAGGGGCAGCACAAAGTGAACCGACTAGCACATCTCCACGCGCAGGCCAAGACGCATGTTGCATTTGCCCAGCTAGCACCCGCAGATCCGGCCTCCCGGAAATATCAATCCAGACAACGACGAAACTGAGGCCTGGTGCCAGCATCTGATCCGCACCGTCAATCGGGATCGCGGAACTGAGCAAAAGCGCAACCTCTTCTTCATCCGTCACAGTCATCCTCCTTAGAAAAACGTCCGTTTTTCTACCTACCTACAGAGTATTCTTCTCCATGGCCTCGCGATAATACTGATCTACCACGCCAGCATACTTCTGGAGCGTCTTGAGGTTCTTGTGTCCGGTGTTCTTCTGCACCTCGACGATATTGGTGCCATGTGCCAGGTGATAGGTAACGTGGGTCGCGCGCAGATTGTGGACGTGACTCCACGCGACGCCTGCACGCCTGGCAACGGTCTTGTACATCTTTTGCACCGCCCGATTCTTGAGGGGCTCGCCAGTCCTGGCCAGAAAGACATTGGCGGCCTGGCTCTGCGGCCTGACCTTGAGATAGGCCCGGATCGCCTCCACCGCCTTGCTGTTGAGCGCCAGCAGCTTTTCGTCGCCGCCCTTCCTGGTCACACGCAGCGACCCGCCCTCGGCTTTCATGCTTTTGCGCTCCGGGGGCAGGTCGAGGTCCTCGAGGGTGAGCGCGGTCAGCTCCGAGAGCCGGATGCCGGTTTGCAGCAACACCTGGAGAATGGCGACATTGCGCAAGGCCTGGCTCCGCGCCCGCGCCCTGGCTTCCGGCTTCTCCTGCGACTTGACTTGCCCGGCCTCGAACAGGACTGCCTTATAGTCCGCCTCCCTGAGCGGCTGCGGGTCCTTTTCCGGGACCTCATGCAGCACGATCGCGTCAAGTACCTGCGGGTCAAGACCGTAGTGCCGGACCAGAAAGTGGGCAAACACGCGCAGCGATGCGGCCTTGCGGTGGCGCGTCGAAAGCCTGAGCCCCCGCGTCTCCATATGAAGTTGGTAGCGCGTGAAGCTCTCGAGAGTGATGTCATCGACGTAGGTGATACTCCCAGCTACCCACGCCGCCCACTGGCGCAGGTCCAGCAGGTAGGATGCGCGTGTGTTCTCGCTAGCACGGGCTCTGTTGGCAAGGCCGTGCGTGGCAAAGTCCTCCAACGCTGCCGCGATCGTGGTCCTGGTTTCGGTCTCGTTCATGATTTTCCTTGCTCATTGTCACTTGTGGCTTTCGTCCGCACTGATTTGTGGTTTTCGTTTGCACTGGCTTACAAATTGAACCAGCTTAATCTTCAATCTGTGTGGCTGTAGATTATGTGTGAGTTTGCTTCTGAAACTAGACAAGTTGCTTGGACTTTCAGTAGTATCGGTGTAGAGTCAATTATGAAGGCATAATTCGGTCCATTTCTAGTAATGCTGCTTCAGCATCTCTTCCCATCGTTCTCAAAAGAGATGCATAATTCTTACATGCTGTTTGGGTATGAGGGTGATCAACCCCCAACTGCTGCACCCAAATCGAGAGAGTTCGCCGATAAAGTGATTCAGCATGTTCGTAATTCCCCAGTTGAGCATAGAGCATTGCCAAGTTGTTAAGGCTCTGGGCTGTATCAGGATGCTTAGCTCCCAAGTGCTGCTCTCGGATTGCTAGCGCACGTTTGTACAACAATTCGGCCGCCTCATATTTGCCCTGTGCTCGGTAGAGTGCCGCTAAATTGTTGAGGCTCTGGGCTGTATCAGGATGCTTAGCTCCCAGGTGCTGCTCTCGGATTGCTAGCGCACGCGTAAACAGCGGCTCAGCCTGCTCGTATTTCTTCTGAAGAAAGTAGAGGTGTCCAAGATTGTTAAGGCTATTAGCCGTGTGAGGGTGCTGCGGTCCCAATTGTTGCTCTCGGATCGCTAGGATATACACAAACAGTGGCTCGACCTGTGCATACTTTCCTTGATCCCTGTAGAGAATTGCGAGGTTGCTCACGCTGGAAATGGTAACAGGATGCTGAGAGCCTAACAGGTGCTCCCGAATTGCCAAGGCACGCATGTGCAGACACTCGGCCTCTGTATACTTTCCCTTGCTCCCATAAAGTTGCGCGAGGTTATTCAGACCCGTTGCTACACTGAGATGTTCTGTTCCATAAGCTTTGGTATTGATAGCTAGAGAACGAGCGTAGAGAGGTTCGGCATGCTCATACTTTCCCTGACGGTCATAGAGTACCGCCAAATTGTTGAGACTAGTAGCTACAGAGGGATGTTCTGGACTTAACTGCTGCTCGTAGATAGAGAGCGCTTGCTGATATAACGGTTCGGCCATGGCATACGAGGCATGATCAGCTAAATAGAGACCTGTTCGATTCAGTAAATCCCCAGCCTCAACGAATGCCAGCGCATACTGTCTTATCAGGGAATTGCAGGCTTGCACCTGTTCAAGATAACGAAGGCATTTCTGCCAATTGGCTACATCTTGAGCATCACCAGGGAACACATCGTTTACTGCGCGTACAACACGTTCAGCCCACTGGCTTTGCACCGCTGGTTCCATCATATCCAACTGCACCGCTTGGACTAGACGATGGATACTGAGCATGTGGGTTTCAGCTAGACGCTTTACTAGGGAAAACTTGAGTAGTTCCTCAATCACCTGATTGAAAGTGAAGAGATCGACAACAGCTTTTTGAAGTGAAATGCCCCAATACTTCGCTCCATATCGGATAAGTTCTTCTGGAATGGTATCGGGAGCCAAGAAGGCGCAGAGACGCAGCAGTTCGGCTGCGGCAGGGTTGGCCTGCTCGATTTTCTGGAAGGAGAGCGACCAAGTAGTAGTGATGGCATGGGGATAGTCCGTTTGCTGGAGCCCCCGCCGTGCGAGGAGTTCTTTACGATGAGTCTGATAGGCTTGGAGGTAGTCAATGAGGCTGCATCCCGTTTCTTCGATGTAGGCTCCAGCCTGATCAAGTGCAAGTGGGAAGTGATCGAGGGCAATCACGATATTTCCCGCCTCATTCATATCTTCTTCAGAGGCGTGTTCAAAACGCTGTGCTCGACGTAGCAAAAGCTGTACTCCTTCTATAAAGCCCATCTTTTCCACTACGACGGGCATAGCAAGCGAACCGACAGCATCGGCGCGGGTTGTGAGCAAAATGCTCCCGTTGCCTTGCTGGGGAAGATACTTACGCACCATAGAAACATTATCAGCGTTATCGAAGATCAGTAGCCATCGCTGTTTGCATTGCTCCAGCCAGTGTTTGATTGCTTCCACAAGCTTGTGTTGGTCTGTCTCGTTTTTTGCCGAAAACGAAGGGAGGAGTTCCGCGAGTGTCGTAAAGCTAGTGATCAGTGCCTCTTCGCTTGCTGCATTGATCCAGAGCGTATGGATGTAACGACCCAACTCACGAGAACGATAAGCATATTCGACCGCAATCTGGGTTTTACCAATGCCACCGAGTCCCTTAATAGCTTGGGGCTGTGTCAATACTGCTCGACGAGCAGTTATCGGATCAATTTGCTCTGTTAGTTCCAAATGTTGGTGGAGCCGGGCAAACAGTTCGTCGCGCCCTGTAAAATGCGGGTTGCGCAAATAGGGAACGTTCCAAACACTTGATGGCCCTGCACGATCTGCTGCTGGAGGGCCATTGCGCCGAGGCATGGTTTCCTCATTCACATACTCCTGGATAAAGTGCAGCAGATAGATAGCAGAAGCACGAGTAGCATAGTCATGATAGTTGTCATTTTTGGCCGGGTCGCCATTATCACAAACGCTTTTGACTGCCAAGAAAGGCACTTCGGGAAGCTCCTGCAAGGTGCGATAGAACGCAGCGACTTCCTGGTCAAGAAACTCTACTTTGCGGTTGTGCTCTTGCAGACGGGGAAATGGATAGTTCCCCTGTACGGCCATCCCAGAAGCTATAGGAGCGGTGAGACACCGGGGATGTTCTTCAGGCAGAAGGTCACGTCCTAACAAGCGTTGTTTCATCTCGATAAGTGGACGTTTCCAAGTAGTCAACGCCTGAGCGTACATGACGATGCGGCTTTGTGGACCACTTGTTCTCCATTCAGGTCGTAGGAGGTCCTGCCCCTCTTTCCCGGTTTCTATTTTTCCCACATCGTGGTGAAAGGCGTAAGACGCAACAACCAAATCTCCAATGGCTACTTTGCGATCACCCGCACAGATTCCTGTCATGGCGATAAAGCGTGGGCGAAATTCATCCAAGAGCGTCTGAGCGAAGATAGGGGTTTCCACGGGCCCAGTGAAAGGCATTGCCATAACCAAGATCGTCAGTGGTTCTTCTCTCAGATTCTTGAATGCTGCATGCCAGTAGGGGTACTTCCTCTTTTTAGTAAAGGCTGATTGAAACGAAACTTGTTGGCATCGCTTCTCAAATTCGTTGCAAACTGCTTCGGCTTCTTCTGACAAGGCGCAGAGAATGCAAATATCAAACACCGGACTCTGCTCTTCCATTCTTCTTCTTTCTTGACTGAAAATTGTAAAGAATATGACACTGCACTCTAGTATATATTGTCAGACGTTTTTTGAGGAATCAACCCAAAGAGTCAAACCATTTGGCCCAGAAGTCAGGCCATGCTTTGCAGAGAGAGCGAAGATGGCATATACTTGGGCCAAATAAAGTGACTGCGCAGAATGTCTCTTCTGGGTGGCAAACAAGCACAAAACCCCGAAAAACGCCTCAGAAACGACCAAGTATCTCGATAAATTCACTACTCGAAAGGCGTAGAAGGTCAAACCCATCTCTTCACAACGCTGCCAGAACTCCATTCGTTGTGGTTTTCGTCTGCACTGGTCCCCAGTGCAGACGAAATATTCACGTAGGGCAAACGAAAGTCACAACCAGTGCGGACAAAATATTAACGTGACACTCATATTAGTACGTATAACTATCGCTGATTTATGAGTTATTGTAGTCTACGAAGCAAGAATTGTCAAGAAAGGTACGCATAACCTTAGTTATGCGTACTAAGTTGTTTTACAGAGAATAGCCCAGATTTGATAGACATCCAGCCTTTTTTTTGTTAAGATAGCATCCGTAAATGACGATCTATGAAGAGGATTATATGTCGAATTGGCAAGATCGCCTTCCTGAGGGCGTGGAATATCAGGGCGAGATACCAGATGGTTTCACACTCACTGTCGCTATGCCGGCTGGAGACGACGGCCTTCTCCCACTTGTGTGCCCCGTCGAACCGGACCACCGGTTCAAGGTTCGGGTGACCCAAAGTAGCAGCGGATCTTCTAGCGACTGCCATTGCCCATACTGCGGACATACCGCGCCGACGCCGGACTTTATGCCCGCTCAGTTGGCACGTGTCCAGGCGGCCGCGGCGGGGGTCGGCGAACAATACATTCAGCAACTCTTCAGCGACATGTTTGAGGACGTGGCCCGCGGATACTCTGGGCCCTCGGGCACGGGCATCTCGTTGTCGTACAGACCGGGAACGCCACCACCAACTCGATCACTGCCAGCATATGAAATCGAGCCGACGCGGAGGTCGATGACCTGCTTGCACTGCGGCGAGACTTTTGCCGTCTATGGCCTGGCCATCTACTGCCCAGAGTGTGGCCAGCTCGCGCCACAGCAACAGCTCGCCGAGCTCGTCCGAGTCCAGCGCGACCGTCTCGCAACATTGGAACGTCTGGACGATAATACCCGGCGCGATCTCAAGGAGGCTGGTGTGTTCACTGCCAACTACGAGAGCACGTTCAAAGACAGCTTTACCGCGCTCGAAACCTATCTCAAGAATCGTTTCCAGCGGGAGGCAACCAACGTCACCAAGCAGCCGTCGAGTACAACGTTCCAACGGCTTGACGAGACGAACGCTCTCTACATCGCCCATGTCGGCGTTGACCTCCGCCAGCGAGCCGGACAGCCTTTATGGGATGAGTTGCAACAGGCTGCTGCCATTCGCCACGTCCTGGTACATAACAGCGGTGTCATCGATGACAAGTTTCTGGACCGCCAACCGGGATGGCCGCAGCGCTTGGGCGAGCGGATCCAGGTCCGACGCACCGACGTCGACTCGTTCATCGATGCCCTGGAGAGATTTTCGGCTGCCGTCCTTTGAGACCTCGGTATAGAGCTAGTTATCGAGGTTCGGAATACAGTCCTGCAAGATCAGTTAGAATTGAGGGGGCGCTACGCGCACTGGATGAACACGAGAGAGAGGGGGATTGTATCGTATCAACTTAGAAAAACGGGCGTTTTTGTACTGGTTAAAAAGAGCGCCTGGGCCACGACCGAACTCTACCTGAAGCAGTTGGTGCGCAGCGACAATCCCTATGCCACCCAGCTCGCCACCCTCACCGGCATCGACTGAGGTATAATAAGAAGCTGGTATGACTTGGAAGGAGAATAGTCAAGATGCCCAGAGGATATCAAGAGGAGGAAGAAAAGAATTGGTACGATGCCGCCCAAATCTGTCCTAATGGGCATGTTGTGAATGCAACGTCAGTCTCATTCCCAGAAGGTAATAAGAAGTTTTGCAACAAATGCGGTGAACCGACTATTACTGCTTGCCAGAGCTGTAATAGCCCTATTCAGGGTATCCTTCACATTTCTGGTAGTGGTTTCAGTTCTTTTGAATATGCACCACCGCGCTTCTGTCACGAATGCGGCAGCATATATCCTTGGACTAAGGTAAGATTGGAGGCAGCAAGAGAACTAGCTGACGAGTTAAATCTCTCCAATGAGGAAAAAGAGACATTGAAACAAAGCATCAAAGACCTTGTTCAGGATACCCCACGCACCCAAGTAGCAGCAAGTAGATTTAAGCGGTTGGTTGCTAAAGCTGGCCCACAAGTAGGAGCCATGTTTAGAGACATTTTAGTAGATGTCCTAAGCGAAACTGCAAAGAAAACTCTATTCCCACAATGATCTGAATCCATCACTACCTGTATGTAAATTCCTCTGAAACTCTCAGAGAAAGTAACCACTGCCATGTCTCAGTCGGTTTCATACCGGGTGGCGCGCCTGCGGCCACTGAGACGAACTAAATTAAAAGTTGATCAGGTGACGACCGTTGGCATCTGAACCGTTTTGGCCTGGGTGGCTCTGATCGTCTTGGCCTCTTGAGATGCTTGACGCCTCTGCCGTTGCACCTCATAGCCACAGACGCGCTTGGCTGGCTTTGCTGCTCGCTTGCGATGAGCTGCTGGTGCACGTCCGGGTCGCTGTCTGGGTAGATCAGGAGGAGCCGGTTGGTAGCACGAAAGCTCCACTTGGGGGACTTTGAGCACCAGACGGGGACTCGCACGCAGCAGACCAGACTTGCGACCCGCTTGAACGAGCTGTTCGAGCTGCAGCGATGGGGAGCTGCCAAGCCGGGGCAGCAGTTCCACCAACAGAGGCATCGAGACCTCAAAGGGATTGCACTGTGCTGTCAGGGCAATGCGTTCACGCAGGGCATACACCAGATGCGAGAGAATAAGCACGATCCAGATCTGCACCAGGATCAGTTCCTGCTTACTACTCCACCAATGCGACATTCCCAGATACTCTTTGAGCAGGCGAAACGCCAGTTCGATGTCCCAGCGGCGCGCGTAGAGTTGGGCCACCTCTCCTAAGGAGAGCAACTGCGGATCACACACATTGGTGAGGTACATGCGCACTCCGACTCCATCGCTCAGCCGCACCAGCCGCACAAGGTGGCGCGCTTGCTTCTGGCCGGTCCCCAACCAGACCAGCGCATCGAGCATCTCACGCTGCCGATAGAACACATGCGCGATCTGGTAAGACGTGTTTTCCCGATAGCGGCTCACCCACCACAGCTTCCACTGTGTTAAGGTATCAAAAAAACTGAAGCTGAAATAGCCCAGATCGAAGAGCAGCAAACTGCCCACTGAGAGTCCCTGCAGGAAATCAAGCATATCTACTCTGCAGTTCTCATGGACATCCTCGCGCCATTCCAGCCGCAGCCATCGTTGGGCCCGCAGATCCAACAGACCCACCAGTTTGCCGGCAAAACAGGCTGGATCGTGTGCACTGAAACCACGCAAGGGCTTCAGGTACCTGCCCACCGCATCGAGTCGGGTTTCATCGAGACAGAAGATCTCAGTCGCAAAGGGAGCGAGCGTCGCGGGTACCGCCTGGGAGCCGATGGAGGCCAGTTGCGCATTGATACCCTCCCAGAGGTCTTGCAAGGGAACCAGGCCAGCCTGCAAGAGCCGTTTGACCAGGCCATTACGTGTGAGCCAGACAGGGGCAAATGGGCCGATTGACTGCAAGCCGAGCAAGCGACGCCAGTCTGCAAAAGAGTGCATACCCTGAAGTGCACACAGCAGCAAACTGCTCCACAAGTGTGTCCCACTCACCTGCTGGGGTCGTCCCCGTCTCCGGGGAGTCGACTCGCCCTGCTGTATCTGACCGAACGGATCTGAGTCTGGAGCTGAACTTAGTCCACAGGCTTGCATCAGCAGATCACTGGTCTGAGCAACGACGAGGGCGTGTGTAGGCGATGCTTGATGGGGTTCTACCCCAGGGGTATCATGAAGTGCCATGAGGAGGAAGATCCTTTCTTACGGTGTTTCTCGTGAAAAGATCTTCCTCCTTTTTGCTCTTTTTGGCAATTCGATTCCCAATTTAGTTCGTCTCAGTGGCCTGCGGCGCATGATGTCTTTGGGAACTCCATGGGCGGCATCAGGATAATTCTGTGGGCCACCCATGGAGTTCCCAAATTTACAGATAAGGGCGGGCGAGTACTTCATGGTATTCGCCTTTTTTTGTGCTTTTCAATGGCAATCTTCGTTTCGTTGTCGCCAGGTGGGTAGATGCGATTCCCCAGCAGGTAGAGCAGTCTTGCTGGGGGCGCGATATCTATACAGCCTATAAAGCAGAGCGGGTTAGACGTGAGGCAAAAGGCCACAATAGGAGTAATGAAAGAGAGCAGGAGCCACAATGTAACTAGTCCGAGAATATACCATTGTTTTCCCTGTGTATCAGAAGGCTGTAAGGGACTGTTCGACATAACCATCCTCTTTGCTAACTTAATCGGAAGGAGCAAATGTCCATACCGACGGTAGTTCAAAGAGGAGGTCTTATAGGACTCTGGATAGGATAAGCCCTCACTCTATTAAGTTGTTGAAAAAAAGTCCCCTAAGCCATCGAAAGCTAAGCTAGCAATTCGAACTCCTGTAACAAACCTCGCCACGGATGCTTTACAAATCCGTGCAGTGAGACTGACAGATGGCCACCACCGTCGTCTTTCCCACGGGATGCACAATCAGATTTTAGCTGAACAATAAGAGGGAGACATCCTTTTTGGCCTTTGGCAGCAGATCCCGCTTTTTCTGAACAAACTGGACAATCTCTGCTCAGTTTTGATATACTCCTCTGCATGAGACAGCAACATTTCTTTGAAAGCCAGGAGTTACCGGCGACATTTCAATGCCAAATTCTCTCCTTCATGCGAGCAGAATGGCCCGAAGACTTTCAGGGGAAGAACCGGTTAAGGAACTGGATAAAAAGGCCAGAAATGCATCCCGTTCATTTCATTCTCGAAGAAGAAGACATTTTGATCGGCCATGTCGCCGTTGTCTGGAAACTTCTGCTCCATGCTGGCCAAGGGTACAAAGCCTACGGATTCACCGAGGTGTTTACGTATCCCGCCTGGCGTCGGCAGGGATATGGTCTCCAGTTGATCAAATCGGCCAAAGAGTATATTGAGCAACAAGGAGATGCGGATCTGATCATTTTTCACTCGTCGGTGAGAGGCTTTTACGAACACCTCGGCTTCGAGCCGATGAATGACATGGTGACGCTCGTGGGTGATCCCCACAATTCCAGGAGAAGCAACGAAATCGGGTTTATGCGCTTTGTTTCAGAAAAAGGCAAACAAGGCAGAAAACAGTTTGAAAAAGGCACGCTCTATTTCGGCGACGAAACCTGGTAAATCCCACATATTTTTCCCTCGCTCAGGAGGACAGCCATGCGCAATCCGCCCAACGAGAGCGGAGAGAACGCTGCGTCGCACTGCGGCGGCCTTTGATACACACGGCATGATCAGCCTGTTTCGTCCGACGAAAGCGCAGCGCGAGGATCATCATCGATCACTTCCCGTCCCAATGCGCCAACTGATTGTGGATCTCAAGGCCGAGTTTCCCGCTTTTACCCTCGGCGAGATCGCCAGTATCTGTGCCATCCAGTTCAAAGGACGACGACCGAGCAAACATACCGTGAAAGCGGTCTTAGCGGATGGGCCACGGCCTTCCTACACCACCCGACAATTTCCGCGCGCTGAGGAGATTACCGACCCAAAAGAGCGTCATCTGGCTGTGATCCACTTACATGCACAAGGGTGGAGTGTTTCGACCATTGCTCGCTACCTGGACGTGTCCCGCCCGACGATCTATGCCATCCTGAAACGCTGGGTGGAGGAAGGGGTCCGTGGCCTCCCTGACAAATCGCATGCGAATACGAACAAGCTAGGGGTCGATCTGCCTACACGCAACCTGATCCGCAAGAAGCAAGAGGAGAACCCGCTTCTGGGCGAATATCGCATGTTCGCGGCGCTCAAGCAGCTCGGAATAACGGTGCCGCCGCGAACCTGTGGGCGCATTATGCGCCAGAATCGGCAGTTATATGGCCTGCGCCTTCTCCCGAAGGAGCCGCACAAGCCCAAACCGCACCCGTTTCATGCGACAGCTCGGCACGAGCGGTGGTGTCTGGATTCGCTATCTGGAAAAACATCGGATTCCCGACATCAAAGGCCCGTTTTATGTCATCACGGTGATGGATGCCTTCTCGCGCGCGATCCTCTCCAGTGCCATCTTCCAACGACAGGATTTGGTCTGTGTCTTGATTGTCCTGTACGCCGCTGTCGAACGTTTCGGCGCACCAAAGGCGCTCATCACCGACAATGGCTCGGTGTTTCGCGCCAAGCAACTCCTTGCCATTTGTGAAGCGTTAGAGATCGAGAAGGAGTATATTCATCCACGGCAGAGCTGGGAGAACCTGGTTGAGACCCATTTGTATGTTATTTGGAATTTGCAAAATTCTCAAATAACTGGCATTATGTGGACTACGAGCGCCTTCATATTGAAGAGTTTTCAGGAGACGGCGCGAGTATTCCACATAATTAACGTGATGCGGCGCATGAGTCAGGTGCATTTTGAACAGGTCACGAGTTGGGAAGGAGCGAAGACCGCCCATGAGCGATTTGTGACCGACTACAACGAGCAGCCGCGACTTCGCGCATCGCAAACGGGACGATAACCGCTTGAGTCCTGCCGAAGTGTTAGGATGGGTCACGAACAAACTGCGCACCCCGGAACAACTCCATCGGATTTTCTACGCCATGCGCTTTCTCCGTCGCTTGAATCGCCAGGGCTATGTGCATTTCCGTCGGTGGAAACTCTATGGAGAAATGGCGCTTGCTCGCCAGCCTGCGGTGATTTGGTTGCATGGGGATGCGCTCACCGTCGAATACGAAGAAACCCCACTGGCCCAGTATACCGTTCGCTACCAACCGGATCACAAGCATTTCAAGGGCGTGCCAGAAACCAAGCGCTTCGAGACCCCCTATCGCTCACCGCAAGGCCGACTCTGGGAACTGGATGAGACGATATGGCACCTGGCTAAACGGCTCCCTGATTATGCTCCCCGAAGACGACGGCGAAAACCGAGCCTGTATATTCAGTCTCCACTACTTGAAGAGTCGCAAGGCACGTAAGTGAAACGCCGAAGCCTCTTCGCGCATCTTTTAGCGGCCATCTGTCAGTCTCACTGCACGGATTTGTAAAGCATCCGTGGCGAGGTTTGCTCCTGTAACAGGAACATAAACATTCTACAACACTTATATCTTTTTGTATATGTAAATTTAGGGTCCCGACATTTTTACCCCCCAGAAGATGCCATCCCGAATTGTGTGTAAAGATTTTCTATAAACAAGCAGACAAAGAGACGAGAGCCGAGCAGAGAACCTGATCAAAAGGAAAAGCTGCTGTGCGAGCAAAGGTAGTCCTTGAAAAATGAGAAGCAACGGAAAAAGAGTCACCCACTTGATGATAAGGCGATACGATCAAAACCTAAAAAAACACCTCTCCTTAAAGCCAGCTCAAAAAGCTGACTGTTGACTTGCTAGCGATTGAAAGATCCAGGCTATGATAGCGCTATTTTGTGCAAATGGATATCTTGCATCACCGCCCAAACAATGGTCAGACAGCTCATCTCCGTTGTGAAGGCATCAATGTGATCGGTGCGTTGTCGAACATTGCTGAAAAAGCCTTCGATAGCATTAGTCGTCTGAATATGACGAGACATGGCAGGTGGAAAGGCATAAAACGTCAACACATGTTCTTCATCCTCAGCCAGACTCCGCACGGCTTCGGGGTAGCGCTGAGCATATTTCGCTTTAAACGCATGCAGATTGATGAGCGCATCTTCCTTCTTCTCTTGTTTCCAAATTCCGCTGAGTTCGGCTTGGACTTCCTCGCGTTCTCGTCGCGGGATGGCAGCCATCACGTTGCGTTGCTTGTGGACGAGACAGCGCTGACGAGGGGTTGCCGAAAAGAGTTCCCCGACGGCTGCGAGCAATCCATCATGTCCGTCTGTGACCAGCAGATCCACCTGTGTCGCTCCTCGTGTGCGCAGATCTTGCAAGACACTTAGCCACCCCTCTTTATCCTCCTCCGCACAAGCGCCCAGAGCCAGCACTTCCTTCTTCCCTTCGAGATCGACTCCCAACACTGTCAAAATGATGCTCGTATCGCATTTTTCCCCATGCCGAATTTTGAAATGGATGCCGTCCAGGTACATCACGCGCCAATGCGCTTGCAAAGCACGCTCACGCCACGCTGCGAATTGGTGCGTCAGCGCCTGATTCAAACGACTGACAGCGCTGGCACTGGGAGTGACTCCCATCAGCGTTTGAGCGACATCCCCCACTTTATGCGTACTGGTACCCGCAACGAACATCTGCGTCAATCCGCTCTCGCAATGTGTGGCTCATAGCGACAGTATTGCTCAAAGGCTTGCGTGTGGAACTGCCCGGCGCGGTCTCGCGGTACATTGAGGTCTTCGATCGGGCCGGTGCTCGTCATCAGGTCACGGGTGTAGGTGCCGTTGCGATAGCCTTTGCGTTGCACCGTGCTTTCTCCCCATTCTGCTCCGAGAAAGTGGCTCAGTTCTTCACGCATGATTTCTTCCATCACCGTTCGCGTTGCCTCGCGAATCTCGGCCCGCAGATACTGATGAAAGTTCTCTGGACTGAGATGCTCCGGTGAAGGGTTGTTTGAAATTGCTCCATTGCCCTTGGATGGTGTGATATTCTTTTTCTTGTGGACAGGCATAGTTCCCTCCTTGGTGGAATTAGAAACACAGAAACGATCTCTTCCTTAGAAAGCGTCTATGCCTGTAGTATCTGCTCTGGGGAAGCTCTTGTACTCCTTCCCCTTTGGCGATGAGAGACTTGACAACCCTTCGAACTGGAATCTATGCTGGCAAGGAGAAGAAGACCTCTCTGAAATGGTGTCAAGGGGGTTATCAGGCGAACGAATATGGTATGCTATACGGGAACGCTAGAGTCAACACATGTACCCAAAAGGAGCAGAACCATGAGCACAACCACAGATGCACGTGAAGCTCTCTTCACAGGGAAGGATGATGTTGTTCGGTCTATCTATCATCGCCTCTTAGAGGTACTCCACACCTTGGGGCCATTTCAGGAAGAGCCGAAGAAGACCTCGATCCATTTGGTTCATACGGTTGGCTTTGCTGGTGTCCATCCTCGCAAGAGCTATGTAATACTGAACTTGCGTACCGACCATCCCATTGAGAGCCAACGTATCACGAAAACAGAACAAGTCTCCAAGAGCCGCTTCCATAATGAGGTGAAACTCGCTTCCCCAAGCGACGTAGATGAAGAGCTTCTCGGTTGGCTGAAAGATGCCTATAGGCTTGGCTAAAAACGACGCGGATACAGCCTGTAGGCAAGCAAGCGCTAAATACAACCCTCTGCGCCTACCTCCTCTGTTGGATTTGCCAGGTCTATCACCGCCTTCCCTTTACACACAATTCGGGATGGCATCGTTAGAAGCATGGAGCTGTTTTGTAATTGCTATCTTGATGGCGTCGGTCTTCAGTTTGGGTCTGCCGCCTTTTGTAACTTGCACTAGCTGCTTCAAAAGCGTCTTATTAAACGATGGAATGAACGAGTATGTAAGACTTTGATTTCTGGAACGAGTAAATAAGACGAACGAAAGTTCTCTGTTTTCAGTCTATGGATAAAACTGCCTGCTAGTCTTAAGAAATGGAGGGTTTTCGAGACTAGATAGTTCAGATAATCGGCCGTTTGCTGAGAGGGAGAAAACAGTCGTTTATTTGGCAGTAAAATTGAAAGAGATTTATTTCTGTAACAATTGTGATAACCCAGGGTAACGTAGCAATGTAATTGATGCATTAATGTACGAGGTTTTTCATCCGACTCTGTATTTTCGCTTGTATTTTTGTCGGTTAGCGATGCTTTGTTTACCTCTTGCTGAACGGGGAAAAGCTACGATTAGCCGGGAAACAGGTGAAAATGTTGCTTATGAGGAGAGACAATTGGCAACGACAAGAACTTCAGTAGTGTTTCTGTGGAAGGCCCAATACATAGGTGATACCAGGGGCAAGATAGCAATATTGCCAGGTATGTCTGACTATGTAATGGTTCCGTAGGAGAATCTTCCTGTCGGAGTTAATAGAGATGTTTGTGATGCCGTGAACATCGTGATTAGTACAAAGCCCTATTGTACCAGGGGCAAGCTTATTCATAAGGATTCCGCTCTCACAAGAGCTAGACTTCAAGTATCTCTAGCGGTCACTCAACAAAAATAGATGACAGTCACGCGGAAATTGCTACGTCCAGTCAACGTGACCTCAAAGCTTGTGTAGCACTATTATCTCGGATGAGATGCTCCCTCCGCACCTCCTTCCGAAGCTCCACCGTCGTCTGAGCTTCCGGCGTCGTAATCACCTGCATCCGAGCTACCGGCATCGTAACCACTAACATTCGAACTACCACCATCATATCCACCAGCATCTGAACTGCCACTATCGTAATCCTCAGCACTCGAACTACCTGCATCATAGCCATTATCAGGGAGAGCCATACTCTGATTTACCTCGGGAGGTTGGATGCTCTGGTTCACGTCTGGAGGGGCGACGCTCTGGTTCAATTCTGGAGGTTGAATGCTCTGACTCAGCTCAGGAGGAGCGACGCTCTGGTTTAGTTCAGGGGGAGCCATACTCTGATTAACTTCGGGAGACTGAACACTCTGGTTCACCTCTGGAGGGGCAACATTCCGGTTTGCATCAGCCGGGGTGTAGTTCTCTCCTGCATCGACAGGAGTGAGATTGTGACCCGCATCAGCCGGAATGAAGTTCTGTATGTCAGTAGGAACGGAGATTTGGCTTCCATCGGGAAGACTAAAATTGGTTTCTGCATCATGGGCCTGACCACCGTCACCTGGCATGCTCATATCAGATGGCGTACCCATGTCAGAGGGATGGGATTCAGCGGGCGCACTCATGTCGGGAGGATTAGATTCAGTGGGCACACCCATATCAGGGGGATTGGGTTCGTTTTCAGGTGGCGTACCCATTGGAGGGTTGGCGTCGTAGTGTGGCTCCGGCTCGTCAGGAACACCTGCATCTCGCTGGTTCGCGTTCGATTCCCTGTGAATAGGCTCTGGGTTGTTACCACTAAACTTGATATCCCAATGATGCTTGTACGATTCATCAGCGTAGATATTACCATACGAATCCCGGTACTGATGCACCTCAATGTCATGCTTTTTGCCATCCCAACGCGAAGCGATTTTTGTAAAGTTTTCCTGGATATATCTATCCACATCGTCTGATTTTCTAATATCGAGTTTATACCCTTGCGAGTGGCTATCGGTGTGACCCGTTTCGGTTCCACCAGTTACAACAATATTTAAACCACTCTGTTCCCTGAGATTGATAATGCCGTTGATCGTGTCTTCTTGAACTCCTTGCAAGGAGGTAGCACGTGGATTGGTTCGGTCGCTAGTAACTATACCACTACTTGAGCGGACGCCAACACCAGCATCATTGAATCTTTGCATAGCCTGTTCGTGTGTTAGACTTGCCATCTTAGCCTCCTTCGGATAACCTCGTGATCAAGATTTTGATATGTGTCTATTCTTGATTTTTTGACAGCCTGTGAAAAGTACTTCTGGCGATATACTAAATATCCTTATAAAGCAGCCTCAAGAGGCTTTTAATTTAGCTTCTATTAGCCAATCTTTCATGCTCGTCATTTTGCCTCTGCGAGCAACTTCTCCAGCATGCTTCTGGCCTCTCTCGGTGTCTTACTAGAATCTTTGGTTAGTGCCGGTAGTGGCAATCTTTGCGGTCGCGCCCCGGTCACTGTTGCGCTGGACGATGTCCCTTGCTCCTCGCAAATTTTCTCGATGAGAGCCAGCTATGTTCTTTGCGCATGGCCGGCACACCCCTTTTGTCGAGTTGCAGGTATACCAGCAGAGCGATGCTGAGCAATGCCACCTCAATGAGGTACGCGCCCAACACATCGATGGCCCAGTGCGCGCCCAGGTAGATGCGCGATGGACCAATGAGCACTATGAAGAAGGCGGAAATCACCAGCAACCCGATACGCCACCAGCGACGACCGTCGAAGAGGATGATCCCGAAGGTAAACAACATCCCCCAGAAGGCAACATATGACATGACATGTCCGCTGGGGAAGCTCTGGTCGTTGAGCGTTCGAAAGACTTCGACCAGCCCCACGCTGGGGCGCGGGCGACCCACAACTATCTTAATCAATGCGGTCAGTATCACACTGACCGCGTAAACAACCGCGAGGGTGATAGCTTCCAGGCGCAGGTCTACGATCCAGAAAATCAGGACTGCCAGCACAACCAGCCCGATTGACAGCCACGCTTGATAGCCTATGTAGCTGACGGCAGTCATGAGTCCATGCAACCAGGGGCTGTGATTTTCCTGAAATTCACGGGTTATGGTGACATCGATTCCCACCACAGGATGGAAGTGGACGAAGGTCGCCAGCAGCGCAAAGAGCACGAGCAACAGCGCATCGATCCCCAGCAGGTAGTAGGCGCGCTTGATGGATCGATACCAGGGGAGGCGCGTGACTGCTACATCTTGTCGCGCCTCCTGTACAACATCCTGGGCTCCCTCCTCAATGCGTTTTTCAAGAGGAGATTGCTTCTCCTGCGCGCTTTCCTGTTGTGCGCGTGGCTCCCGTTGTTCCTTCTTGTCGGATGTATCTGGCATGATGCTCTCTCCCCGCTCTACTCTTATCCTGATAGATAGTAGTAATACGCTTTTCGGAACGAAAAAGTATACGATCGCCGCAAGTGGCATTTCCAGCTACGCTCTATTCATAGGGAGGGTTGCGATTAATCACGTCCATTTTGATGTAAATGTTGAAATTCCAGGGGTGGAATCTGAACAATTATGCTGGTGAGAATTGATTCTCTTTGTCTCGTTCGTATACTCCTCAGAGGGGTCTTACTAGCCAAGAAAGCGCCCTCTTTGCAGAAGTATCAACTTCTCCGTCCACCAGCATAATTCCAAAATTTACACCCTTGAGACAAGGACATCTGCCAATACCCGATCGTCCTCATCATCACCACAATCCTAGCTTTCCCCGACCTTCCAATATTCCATCATTTATGGCAAAGTGGCAAGGTGTTATTTAGCAAAGTACATTCCACTGTAACCAGACTTCAAATGCCTGTTAAGGCATAACAACGAATTGAATTGGCAGTCATGTCAGACAATTGCACATGGACTGAGTGGTCTTGAAGCCTAGACGACGCTACCATCCGCACCAGCATCCGCGCCACCACCATCATAACCACCGGCGTCTGAACTGCCACTATCATATCCGCCAGCATCCGCGCCATCATAGCCACTGTCATTGGGAGTTCCCGCATCATAACCGATGTCATTCAAAAAAGCAGAGGAAGCACTCATATCGTTACCAGCGTCACTAGCAAGAATATTGTTTATATCTTCCTGTGAAAAAGGTGCTCCCAAACCTGCCCCGGCTAGCACATCCTCCTGTGAAGCACCTTTTAGCTGTCGATATATTTCTGGTTCTCTTTCTTCACTGTCAGGCATACAGCAAACCAAATCTTTCTCTGTATCAGGTCATCCTTGCTTCCTACAGTTATTGACCAATTCTATCACTATGTTCTTTCTCTGCCGTAATACTACCTGGAAAGATCTTTCAACGTTTTTAGTTGGTAGTTATGCGATAGTTGCTCCACATAGCTTATGGCATCTTAAAGTTGCGATGCTGCTATTATCCCTTAACAGGATGTGCTTCTTCGTCCACATCCGAAGCACCATCATCCGATCCTCCACCATCATATCCATCAGCATCTGAGTCCCCCCCATCGTAGCCACCACCGTCTGAGTATCCGCCATCATATCCACCGGCATCCGAGCTACCTCCGTCGTATCTACTGGTATCCGAACCGCCAGCACCGTAGCCGTTTCCCTCAGAAGGCTGGATGCTCTGTTGCAATTCAGGAGGCTGAACGCTCTGGAGTGCCTCGGGAGGCTGGATGCCCAGTTGCATTTCAAGAGTCTGAACGTGCTGGAACGCTTCAACAGGCTGATTGCCTAGTTGCAATTCAAGAGTCTGAACGTGCTGGAACGCTTCAACAGGCTGATTGCCTAGTTGCAATTCAAGAGTCTGAACGTTCTGGAGCGCTTCGGGAGGCTGAGTGCTCTGTTGCAATTCAAGAGACTGAACGCTCTGAACTGCCTCGGGAAGCTGGATGCTCTGGAGCGCTTCGGGAGGCTGAACGCTCTGCTGCAATTCAGGGGTGAGACTCTGTTTTACCTCAGCAGGAGAAAAGTCAACAGGGGTAAAGTTCTTGCCTCCATCGGCGGGAGTAGAAAGTTGCTTCCCCTCAGTAGGTGTGGGAACTTGGCGAGCATCAGGGGAAGAGAAGTTGGGCTCCCGATTGGGAGGCACGTAGATTTCTCTTCCATCAGGGGAAGAGAAGTTGGGCTCCCGATTGGGGGAAGTGGGAATCTGTTCACTTTTCTCCCGTGATGGTTTCTCTATCCTCTCGGATCCCTTGTCCTCAGATTCTCTATTCTCGGACTTCTCACTATCCTCGGATTCCTCCTTCTCGTTTGGATTAAAGGTTTTATATCCAGGTAACCCCTGACCAAGAGGCTCAAACGATTTGGAATCAAGGTGTTCCGGCTTACCTTTAGCGTAGAGCTTCTCCCCAGTCTTAGGCTCTGCCATCTTAACGTGTTCTTTGTTCTCTGCTTCAGCTATTCGAGTTTCAGCTCCGGCTAAAAACAGTTCTCCAAAATTGGCTCCCATTTCAGCTGCCCGGACCTGCCCTGCTAAATCGTATCCTCTCGACCTAGCCATTTCTCCAAACACTGCGCCAAGGAAGCTCGATTCCATAGCATCAAGTCCCCTTAATACGAGATGTGCTTTCTCTGCTGGATCTTCGTTAGTTAAAGGCGGACCATCATCATAAGCTTTAATTACATTCATATGTTCATGTTGAAGCTCACGCTCATGGTAATCAAGTAGCAGAGTGCGAGCTTCTGGGTGGGTATCTACCCACTTAAAAAGCTCTAGCATCTTGGGCCCCTCCATACTTTCAACAAATTTATCACGCCCAGGTCCAAGCTCCGCGTTGTATAGACTGTACGAGCTTGCCAGCATACGAGCCTGCGTTTGAATGACTTGGATCGACGGTTGCTCTTCTCTTGAGATTTGACTCATTTTCTTGACCTCCATATCTTGACAAAGCCTCATCTTCAATGTCCATGAATCCGGTAGGTGAGTAGCAGCTGGCTCATTAATCGCCCTCATGTAATCAATCAACCAGCCTTGCTAACAGTCTACTCTCTTCAAAACTAGTCTGTCTACGGACGAGACTTCCCTTTGTCCTCTTACATCATAAGATGTATTCGGTCCTCTATATCAGTAGTCGCATTAGCAGTCTGCCTAGTTCCTCTGCTTTATAAGACGCGTTCTCCCAGATCATTTCGCCTCCGTGAGCAGTATATCTAATATCTTTCTGATGGTTCTGGGCGTTTTACCGGGATCTTTGGTAAGTGCCTGCTGCGCATAGCAGAGGCTCGTCCGACGAGCACCATCCCCAACTTTCTGCTTTAAGGGATCAGGCCAGTTGTCTTCAGGAAACTCGATCAGATCACCTCCAACCATACGGCTGACAGCCCATGTCTCTCTGCGTCGCCCATCTTGTGTTTTCGCATCATTGGCATCTGCTGTTCGCCAGGCTCCGCTATGCTTTCCTACCGTGATCAGGTCTGCGGCTGCGTAGCGATACAGGCATACGGGCGGTTGCTGTAGGCAGATCGTATTGCACGCAGGAAAGGGTGGGTACACACGAGCATGAAGTTGGCGTGCATACTGCTGGAATTGTTTTCGTAACGGCTCGTGGTTCGTTTGATTGAGCTTGGCTAGCAACATCTGGTGGAGCTTATCTGCGAGTTCCTCCGTCTCAGCATAGGACCAGCCAGCTTGTGTGCCGCGCCGATCAGCGAACCAGTACGAGGCGTGACTTGACAGGCAGCGCAAGAGTTCCTGCAAATTGCTCTTTGGAGAGCGCCTGGCCTGCACAACCGACATTAGGTCTAGCCACAGCCGATCCAGAGCGTCCGTGTCCTCGATGGTTGAGAGGACAATCCGGGCGAAAGTAGCTTGAATGGGGGCGTTCTCAACAAGCTGGCGAGCTTCCTGGCAGGCTATAGCCGAGGACGAGCAAACTTGGGTGCAGCCGGGCGAGGAGAGGAAGAGTGTTTGGAGTCCTTGACGTGTCCTCGAAGCAGCCATGTAGGTAGCTATCTCTTTGTTCTCTGGCACACGTTGCCCTGGCTGATCCTTCGTTGGCGCCACCTGCACCAGCACAGGCGCATCATCGCCTTCGCTGAATACTGCCCCCTGCCCTCGTTTGAACGTCGAGAGTATTTTTGCCTGCTGCTCATTCATCGCCATTGCCCCGGCCAGCACTTCGCGATCATCCGCGGCCACGGTCCGGTGAACAATCTTGAGGTTGGTGTTCTTGATCACCTCCGGAGCCAGCTTGACGGGAATCTGGTCGGCAATGATGATTCCCTGCCCATACGCCCGGATCTCTGAGAGCAGGTTGGCAAAGGTTTCGACAGCTTTTCCTCGAGGGTTCGCATCCTCCTCACGGCCACTTTGTCCGACATTCGCCAGCAATCGGTGCGCCTCTTCAATGACCAGCAGGTGCCGCAGGTCAGTAGGCTTGCCGACAGATCGTCGATGCTCCTCTTGCCGGTACTCCACGAGGCGAATGAGCAGAAGGCCCATGATAAACGCTTTGTCGTCATCGTCGCCCATACCCTCCAGTTCAAGGATGGTTGGTTGTTCAAGTAGTATATTCATGGGCAACGAACGCTTCGCATCAAGCATGCGCCCTTTGCCGCCAGCGCGTAGCCCATTAATGCGCGTACTGAGCGCAGCACGGATATCAGCCGTAATCCTTTCCTCATAACCCAGTTGCCGGGTGACTTTGTCTACCTTGACCACCAGATCCGACAGCGTGGGAAATGCTGCGGCAATATCTGAGTTGTTGTCCAGGCGAGCATTCGTATTGGCAGCAAGATCCCAGCCGCGATCTTCGTACACCTGGTGCAGGCACTGCTCCAACACCTGCGGCAATGGCGTCCACATCCCAAAGCTAGCACTAAAGACCGAACGCAGCAGGTCGAGATGCACGCCGATTGGCGTTTCAGGCCAGGAAACCACTTCAAAAGGATTCAAGCGAAAAGGTGAGATCTTTTCGTTCCCCAGGGTAAAGATTTGGAGGCGGTTCGCCAGGTTTGGGTCATTGAGAAGGGCACGGTACTCGGCCTTGGCAGGCTCAATCACGAGAAATGGGATACGCTTGGCGTCAGCTTCCTTAAGCAGATAGAAGATCGTGTTACTCTTTCCCGCGCCAGTGACACCAGCAACGAAGGTATGGCGGGTTAAATCTGCCGTGCTGACCCTATAATCTATACTTCCAGCGAAGTTTCCTTGTGGGGAAAGCACACGATGTTGGGGAATCACTTTACCGAGAGACAGGGTGTTTCCTCCATTGATAGACGGGGGAACAGCGTCAAAGTCTGGCACAACATCAACGGTAAACCCACTGGTTTCCAATTGAGGCAAGTGGATGTAGGCTGCCAACTGCGCGGAGGTGAGCAGTGTTTGATGCAGGAATGGGTGTTGATAATAGCCATTCCCTTGTAGGCCCTTGCGCTCAGGCATCGCCCATTTAGTCGCTAGAGTAGCGGCGTCTGCACTGTCCCATATACGCACAGGATCGAGTGCGGACTTGTCGCCAGAAAAGATACCGCGCCAGAGGCTCGCCAGGCGATAGTAGCTGGTAGTATCACCCAGGAGATAGACACCAGTCCGCCAGGCACCCAATGTCTGGCCTTGCGTGAGGGTGGTAAGGGCACCTTTCAGAAGTTCCGTGTAGTGTTGAGCTAATGGATTGGATATTCCTGTCGCTCCTGTCGATGGATAGGCTGCCAGGACGCCTCGCGTCTCGTTGATGACATTGTTGCGCAGCTTGCTAATCTCTTGCTCGACCACGGGTTCTGCCAGGACCAGAAACGACCAGGAGGCGTCAGAGAGCGCGCGAATCAGGCGGTCAAGGGGCAATGCATTATCAAGTGCCTCGGGGAGTTTGGCAGTAGGAATACCGAGTACCAGGCCAGATTTTTGACTTTGAAAGGGAGGCATTTCTTGCGCTTTAACAGGAGCAAGTTTAATCGCGGGATAGAGACTATCGAGAACAGTGTACAATATTCGCCCCCGAATGTCTAGTGTCGCTTCTGGAGCGTTCTCACGATTGGCAGGTGACCATATTCCCATATAAATGGCAACTTTACCTGGTTCGTTCCGGACAAGAAATGCCAGGGAGATCTTGTAGCCATACAATCCGGTCAGGATGTCTTCACTCAGCATTCGCATCGGTTGTTCTGTCTCCGATGAATGTCTCTCTTGCTGAGTGTTCGCAGGGAGTATTTTTTCCAGGCGCCCTATCCCACCGATATTGAGAATGCGCCGGAATTTATCTGGTGCTTCCGTCAAGGGCGGATTAACTGGCAGAGGAAGGGGGATAAGCCCAATGCGCTGCAAGTAGTCCAGGCTTCCCGTGAGATTTCCAGTGAAGATGGGTTCAGATTGCATAATATTCCTCATAGAGTGAGAGTAGGCAACGGATAACGCATAGGTTTCTCCAATCTCTCATTGCTTCCACATTTGAGAACGATGCTCATACAGAAGGCAAATATTTTAAAAGAAACAACCTGTACGTGATTATAGATGGCTGCCTTTGTAGTATGTGTACTACTGGGGCTGTAAGCTATCTATCCTCCAGCCGTTCGAACCGTCTTGACGCAACGTAACCTGATAGGTGCTAGTGGAATTAGTGGGACCATTGTGCATTGAAAGCGTTGTTGTTGCCTGATTACCAGTTATTTGAATAGCACCAGGTACACAGGCATCTATAAATTTGCCCGACCACATTTGTATAAACTGTGTAGATGTAACTTCACCTTTCAGCTTGTCAGAGTACTGGTTATAGGCTTCCGAGTATGATCCACTTTGGATATCATCACAGTAACTAGTAAGCACCTGGTCAGGAGAATTATTCATTCCCAGCCTAGGTATAAACAAAAATAAACCGACTCCGATGAGCAAGAGGATCACCCCCATCGTTATTAAAGTGACGACCAGGGCTGCTCCTCTTTTGACTTTCACCGTTGCACCTGTGCTTAGGTCATGCACCAGCTTGGATTGGAGCAGTCCCCCTTCCCATTTCCCAAGCACCTCAACCCGATCGCCATCACTAATGTATCCTATGATTGAGCGTCCACGCATATCTACGGGCACAACATTCGTGCGATTGCCGCTGCTATCATATTGCTCTAGACGGAATGACAGGATCTGATATGATCCGCTGCTGCCTTGTCCGTATCCAGACTGTTCTGTGCGGATTGGTTGAATATTGCGTGCAAAACCCACGTAACCGCCCCGACTTACTGGCTTAGCAGGAGCAGTGGCTGGCGTTGGCGCTGCTGACCTTTGTGGCACAAAGATAGGGAGTGGTTGATTCACTGATGTCGAAGACTGCCAGCCCACGCCTCCAGGACCTGTATCCTGGGTGCCAAATTGAGACTGCTGTGGTTCCATGTTACTAGCCTGGCCTCCTTGCGAGAGACGCGAACCACATTTAATGCAAAAGCGTGCATCTGGATAGTTCTGATAACCACATGTAGGACAACCCATTAGTTTCTCCAAATTCTCAGCACTGCTCGTCGGTTTTCGGTCCCGGCGCTTCTGCTCCTGCTGCTGACGCGCCTGTTCTTGGCTACGGTGCCTCTGGACCTGCTGCTGACGCATCTGTTCTTGGTCCCGGCGCATCCGCTCCTGTTGCTGACGCGTCTGTTCTCGACGTCGTTGCTCTTCTTGAAGCTTCTGAGCTTGACGTTGCGGGTTATTAGGGTGATTAGGGTTATTAATACTATTAGGATTAGCCGGGTTAAAGGGATTATTAAACGGATTATTTGGTTTGTATGGCATCTTAACCCCCTCACCTGAACATTTTAAAAAATGTTCAGGTCTTGTGTGCAACACTATGTAAACGTCCAGATCTAAAAGAATTGGAGGATGAAACTCCTCTTCTCTCCTGGCTCACTTCCAGAAAGTAGCACTTTTTTCAAGCTTCTTTCCTTAGTTTAGGCTAAAATTGTTTCCAGGTAGAGTGTCATATGACCTATTTCTTTCCAAGAAAGTAGAGGTTTTAAGCGAAGTTGGAGCAAGTTGCCCAATGACGTTGTGTATGATCGCTGAAAGGGGGGGTCAAGGCTTGTTTCGTTCTCCTAAACGAACTGCACTTTTCGCAATCTGATGCCTTACATCTTAATGGCTATTGCCTAAGATAGGTTTTTACAAGAGCGAAGGTAAAGGGGAATTTTACAATACGATTGTAACATATCAATCGCAACAATTGCAACTTTTTCAATTCAAATACATCCAAAATATATCGATTCTATTGTAAGGCCTTTCTCTATTCCTCTTTGCTCAAATTCTGCTATGCTACGCTCGTATACGAACAGACATATTCATGGCTTTGCTCTTTTTACGTCTGCTCAGATGAACTCCTCAGAAAACCTCCCCCTTACCAAAGTACTCACGTACGCGTTCTCTTTTAGATTGGTCGGAACCACGAACTATTGCCCACCGGCTTACGATACTGGTTCCAGTGAGTGAAACCCGACGTTCGAAAAAGATCAACGTAAATCGTGTTCAAGGTCAACCACAGCATGTGACAGTTGTACCTGGAAAATCCTAAAAGTGAAGTAGGGAGAGGGTCGATATCACAACCTTCTCTTTATTTCTACAATCAATGAACGGTGATAGATATATCCCTAACTGTCACCTCGTAGGAAACGCTTACGGCGTTGCTGTCGGCACTTGAGTGCAAGCTCCCGAAGGTGTAATCGCTTGCGAAGACATTGTACTGGGACTTGTGGTCGTAACCTGTCCAGCACCTGGGAAAGCGCCATTCAACTCGAGTGTCCCAGAAGCAGGAAACTGATACTGCATGATGGTTTGTCCCGGACCGAATTGGACAACTCCTGTCTTACTCGTACGTCCACCATCTGTAGTATACGTAAATTGAACGACACCTCCAGGCCCTTTAGGAAGAACGTGAAATGTAGCTGTGTAGGTAACAGTAAGTTGTGTACCGCAAGACGTTCCCGCGATCGAGAGTGGATCTACGGACAAATCAATAGTTGTTATCTGGAATGGTATCGGCGTAGTCGTTGGTGTCGTCCCTTGCGTAGGAGTTGGAGTCGGTGTGGTACTTATTGAAACCTTGGTAGGAGGAATTGATGTCGGAATTGGTGTAGACTTCTTAGTAAGACTTGAGGAAGCCTGTGAAGAATGTATCAGTAAGGCAATACTGGCACCCGAAACGAATAGTACGACTACTACTGCTAGAACGATCAAAACTGTTCGCCGGGAGAAGAAGCCTCCAGGAGTAGTTTGGATAGGCGCTTGTGGGAGAGCTTTTCCGCAATTAGCGCAAAACTCTGCCTCTTCAACGTTCTGATGATCACATGACGGACACTGCATGGTTCACTCCACTATTCTGGTACTTCACGTCATACCAAATAAGAATTGCTAAATCATACACGAAAAACGGTATGAACTTTATTCAGATTTAGACTTAATCGATCGAGCTTTTATGGAGACTACCCCTCTGTTTAAAAAATAAGCTCATATCCTCAATATAAGCCAAAATTCCATTCAAGTGGAGTGTCATATGTCCTATTTCTGTCTAAGAAAATAGAGAACAAACGCTAAGTAGGAGTCAGTTGCCTGATGATGTGGTGCGTAGGTATAGCAAGGTTGGGTCAAGGATTGTCTCTTCGGTTGAATGTCCACATTTTTTACAACAATTGCTCTACTTTATGACGGTGGTTGAACTATGAAAGTTCCTACAAGAACAAAAGGAAAGGGATAGTTGCCAACACTATTCCACCATTATAATACGCGGACACATAAGCTTTTTCGTGTGCGAGTTTTATCAAAGAGAGGCGCAATTGGGTTCTCCTATAATGCGCTCCATAAGCATTGCTCAAATGCGGATAGAGCATGTCAATAGTGGATAGGTGATCTCGGGTAAACTTCAACTGCAGCACAAGCGTCTGCCCGCATACCGCTTTGGTGTGTACTGCCATGAGTAGCAGGTAAAAACTGTACCTATCTACGAAGACGATCGTTCGTTTTTCCTCTTCTGCCTTTTTTCAGCACGAGCTGATTCTCCGCATTCATTCTTTGAACACGTCAGTTGTCGGCGGTCTTCTTTCCAATCTATTTGATGCTTCCCTTTCTTCTTTCCTCCAGGTTTATAACGTTTAGCAACCTGTGCAGCAGTCAGAAAATGGCTGTGTTGGCTACTTGGCACATCCGTTCTCAAAAGAGGCTGTATTAACTCTCATTCTATAGGCATTTTTGAACCTCTCCTCATAGGCCTGCAACTCGGTACATAATAATAACACAAGCCGAATGGAGCACATGCCCAATCCAATGTATCGGAAATACTGTATGGCTAACCCGAATATTTATGGTAATAAGTACGCTCAACCCGAATATGTGTGGAATAGACAGCCAGATATATGAGGAATAAGGATGAGTGTCAAGCTCGTTTATGCTTGAGCTAATGCCAGATATTTGCGGAAAATGACAATGAGTGACGCCGAAACTTATGATGAACGTGTGCGAGCTATTCGAGCCTATAACCAACCCATTCTTGATGATTTTCGGACCTGGCTTGAACAATCGGGTCTCGCAGAGAAAACTGTCAAAGCCCATGTGTTCAACATAGACTTTTTCACCGCATACCTCGTGTATTATGAACCGTTGAAAAAACTCGATGAGGCTAATAGTGGCGATGTTTGGATTTTCTTAGCGAATTGGTTTCCTCGTAAAGCGATGTGGGCTTCTGCAACAAGCGTCAAGTCGAATATAACTTCATTCAAGAAGTTCTTCCAGTGGATGGGAGAAACAGGTTGTATCCCTCCCGAAACCGCCGCTGATGTGCTTGATACCCTGAAAAAAGAGCGAGACAAATTTCTCAGAAGAGTTGTTGAGTAGGAGGGAAACGTCAGCGCAAATCCTGAGCAAAAACGGCCATCTGCTCTTGAGCAAACACACACCTCTCTCCTCATGTGAGAGAGACAAGCAAACCCAACGCTGAATTGACCTGCTGCACCGAAAACAACTCTGGATCATAGTGCTTCCCCACCCATGCCCGCAACTCCGTATGCTCAGGATGGCGTCGATCTCTCAACGCCTCAAGCAAATGCGCATAACCACCAATCCCACCACAATCCTCCGGAGGGCACGCACGTGCACCATCCAGGCAACGTGGAACAACAATATAATCGGTCATAGGTTGCATATTTTCCACTGTAATCACATGGCGCCAACCATCCCCAAAATCATACTCGTAGCTAAAGCTAGCCCCTTCCTTACGAGCAATCGCTCGCAGTCGTACGCGTCGATCATCCTTCATCGTATCGCCATACTCTGGGTCTGGCTCTCCATAGTATGTCTTGCCGACGATGAACTGATGCAGGTGAGAGTTCTCCCACCCCATGACGACCTGGAGCATCTGATGCAGGCCAAAGAGCGTTATCTGACCTGAAACCACAATACGTCGCCAGATCGGCGGTTCAATGTACGCAAGCTGAATATGCAGTTGATAGACAACATCATTCGAGGGATGAGCCATGGGTGCAATCTCCTTTTGTTACAACTCGTACCCCTGCTTCACCCAGTAGTGCCAATCTTCAATGGCCTGTTGGGTCTCCTCATCGACCTGGATGCCCTCCAATTGCATCAAGGGAACCGCAAGCTGACGCTGGTTCCACCGGATCAATACAAACATCTCGTGCATGCATTCCTCGTCCGAAGCCATGTCCACGACCTCGACTTCTTCGCCCGCTTCTAAAGGCGAGATCTCGCGGCGCACGACACAGCGGGCCGAGAATGGAAATTGTAACTTCCAAGAAAGGTAGGCATGCCAGCCCAACGCTTGCTCTTCGGGGCCATAAGAATCTACGATGATCTCATTCTGGATGCGCTCTTCGCGTTCTTCATCTTCGGCATGGTTAACCATCTTCATGAACTCCTTCACGTTATTCACACAACCAGTCTTGCTAGCAGTTGTCTGTCGTATTCTAAAACCTGGATGCAACCGAGGGCAAGGCTAGCAAAAGCACCGTGAATCTTGGGCAAAGCAGGTTGAGTTCTGCCAAATATGTGTGATAATAAGCAAGGTTCCGCCAAATATTTGTGGAAAAAGCTGCCATCTCCTTGATCAAACCGATTTTATCTTCTCCTACCTTCGTTTGCAAGCAAGGGGGGAGTATTATACCCTTCTCGAAAGGCATATTTTTGAGCGGATGACCCAAGTAACCAGTACAAGGAAGAGTTTCCAGTCTGATGAGGCAGAAGAACCCAAAAGGGTTTCACCATCGTGCTATAAATAGAGAGATGATGCTGACAAGCATAGGGTTAATATCCATCCAATCATGAGTGTCTCACACGACGTAAGAGAGGAGATGCCTGTGAAACTCACAAGTTCTGCCTTTGAACAGAACCAACCGATCCCGGCACAGTATACCTGTGATGGAATCAACCATCATCCATCCCTTACCTTTTCTCAGGTTCCAGTGGAAGCGCAAAGTTTAGCCCTTGTCGTTGAAGACCCAGATGCACCAACGAAAGTGTTTACGCACTGGCTCCTCTACGATATGCCGCCCTCAACGCAGGGCATCCCGGAACGCGAGATGCCTTTCAGTGGTATGATCGGGGTGAACGATTTTGGCACACGTGGCTATAAGGGACCATGTCCTCCTTCTGGCACGCACCACTATGTCTTTAAGCTCTTTGCCCTTGATACAAGATTAGGGTTGCCGGAAGGCATGATCAAAGAGGATGTGCTGGCAAAGATGAAAGGCCATGTGATTGCCACTGCTGAATTAGTGGGAACATATAGAAGAGGATAAAAGAGCGAGCGGGCACGTGAGTGTATCACTGCCTATCTGTATGGTTCACTCCCCCTGGTCTATTGGCTTGGTCTCCACAGCGGGGCAGATCTAAAGCAAAGCGGCTCCGGAAATGTGGGAGTTTCGAATCTAGCGGCAACAGGGGGAATCAGGTGGGCACTGATCGGTGACCTCTTCGATGCTTCAAAAGGCTACCTTCCCATACGCATCTGCCGGAGGCTCGGCTATCCTGCGGAGGTAGCCGAGCTTGCCGGGGTATGTGGCGTGCTGGGACAATGCTGGCCTCTTTTTCTTCGTTTTAACGGCGGGCTAGGAGTAAGTTCCTTCCTCAGCAGGTGTACCTTCGACTCATTGAGGAAGGAGCCGACGCCATCCTCTCGATCAATCTCCTCAAAACTCAGCGGTACCTACCAGTCCGCGTGGATTGCGCGCGAGACCTTTCCCGACGCAGTGAAGCACGTCCCAATCGAACTGATCGATTCGCTTAGCGCGAGTATAGGCATGGCACCGGCCATTTTACAGGCCGCGAGAGAGCCTGAAACTCGAAGAGATCAAAGCCCATCTGCTCGACCTGCTCTCACGCACCCACTTCCTTGGAGTACTTGATACGCTAGACTATGTCAAGCGTAGTGGGCGCCTGAATGGTGCTCTGGCCTTGCTTGGGGATACGCTCAGCGTCAAACCGATCCTCGCTTTGAAGCATGGCGAGATCATGCCAGCAGGAATAGCGCGCGCCCGCAGCGCGGCTTATACTCGTATCGCGCGGCTAATCGCCGCTATGGGCGAGATAGAGCAGATCATCGCCAGTGAGTCAAGCCTGGGAGCAGGGCAGCAACTCAGAGAAGTACTCAAAGCAATCTATCAGGGGGATATCCCTCTTTATCAACTCGGTGCCGTCCTGGCCACTCATACCGGCCCCGGTACGGCCGCTGTTGCGGTCGTCATCAAGGGGCGGTAGGCTGTCTTGCAAAAATGGCAAGAATGCTGTAAACTCGACATTATTCTGAGAACTGGGAGGACAGCATACATGGATGCCTCCCAACCGTTCAGACTGCGTCACTTCCAGGCTGAGATTATTGTGCCTTGTGTCCGCTGGTACCTCCGGTATCCGCTCAGTTACGAGATCTAGAAGAGATGATACACGAGACAGAATAATAAAAACTCACTGATCCCAACGATTAGAAAAGGGAAGACCCTCTATGTCAAGAGCCGAAAACGGGAAAGGAAAAACCAGGTGAGCGTGAGTGAAGCTGCCTCCCGTGTGGGGAAGCAAGTCTACCACACCGGTCAAGGCCAAGACGAGCGCGCCCGCACTCGACCTCCCCACCTCCTGCGCGGCCTTGACTCGGCGTGGTCTGGTGTCAGCAACCCACACCGGGAGTCGGGAACGCGGTGGCGGACTGCGGCAGACGTTGGAGCGACAGAACCCGCAGCGGGAGCGGCTCACGGTCGGCAGAACGGGTGCGACGGGAACCGTTGGGGCGACTCCGTTGGGACACAGGCTTCCAGCGCTGGCGAGAGACCTCGCAGCGCTGAGAGGACGCAACGGAGCGTGACGGGTCAGCGTGGCTGCGACTCAGGCGGCGTGTTGCCGGGGCGCATGCGCAAGCCTCGCCGCCTCAAAGGTCGCGGTGTGGTAGCAGGTCTTGGTCAGCCACATGCGATAGATGATGCGCACCCAGACGTTGGCCAGGGCGCGGACCGCCATACTGTGGGTCTTGCCTTGCGCGCGTTTGCGCCGATAATAGTCCAGCGCCCAGGCTTCCTGTCGCGTCGACTGCCAGGCAAACTGGTGCAGGGCGTTGCGCAGGGGCTTCACGCAGGCGAAGCGTGTGTGGGCTTTGGCGTACTTGCCGCTTTCATAGGGCACAGGTGCCGTCCCAGCCAGAGTCTGGACAGCGTTTCCATCGGCATAGCGGCTGCGATCATCGCCCCATTCTGCCAACAGACGCGGAGCCAGGCGTTTGCCCGCACGCGGCAACGAACGCCACAGCTCCTGATCAGGATGACACAAAAAAAGGGGGCGGATGGCCTTGTCATAGCTGGCGATCTCCTGGATCACCACCAGCAGTTGTTTGACCAACGAGAGCATCAGGCGCGACTTGGCACGCACGATGACCGGGCTCGCCACCAACTGGGGACGGTGCAGTTCCGCCACGATCTTGGGAGCCACGCGCCCCGGGTTGGTATGCTTGCCAGTCCGCAAGGTGGCCGTGATCTCCTCCACCGAGGCGGACAGCGCGGCTTGCGGGGTGGGATAGGCCTGCAAAAACACCAGCGTGGAACGCTGCTGCACCTTGGCAAACAGGTGCAAGGCCGCTGGGTAGTACTCCTTGAGGCAGGCCGTCAACTGGTTGACCAGGCGCGTTTGCGTCTGGATCAGCGCATCCTGATCGCGCGTGAGCGTTTTCAATTCGTGCACCGTGGCGCTATCGGGCTCCAGGCGGCGCAGCTCGGCCAGGTCGAAGCGACCGGTCTTGGCCAGCAAATAGGCATCAATGCGATCGGTCTTGGCGCCTGCCGCTTTGCGCAGTTGATTGGCGGTCTTGGGATTGACGGGATAGACCGGGAACCCCGCCTCCAGCAGGAAGGCAATCAGCAAGCCATGACTTGTTTCGACAATGCACGCCAGCTGCTCGGGCGAAGCTGCAATGCGCAACACACACTGTTTCAACTCGTTCAAGCCGTCGTGGCTGTGGGCAAAGCGTCGCGAGTCGACCTGACGACCGGCCTCATCCAGCACCACGACGTCATGATCGGGTATCGGCCCAGTCCAGTCCAACGTACCACATCTTCGTACTTCCTTTCCTAGTGCACCTCCTGGGGCTCTCGGGTCCTTCTATAGTGGGTGCTCGAAGCAACGACCCTCCAATCATCGATTGGCCCAGGAAAGCTGCCAGGGGAAGCACGATCTTCCCTTATCGGTCGAGCCGTGTGGAGAACAAAGCCTTTCCCCCGCAGTGCTTAGCGAGCAAGAATTTCCCCTGCTGACCCTTGATCGAGAGGGTCTGGGAAAATAGTAACATATAAGGCGAACAAGAATTATGGACAACTATCCACCTAACAGCCCGCGAGAACCTCAGCAACAGCAGCAACAGGCCCAATGGCAAGCGCCACAATCTTACGACCCACGAGAACCTCAGCAACAGCAGTTCCAGTGGCAAGCGCCACAAGCGCCACAATGGCAAGCCCCGCCATATCCTTTGCCGCCACAATATATTCCATATGCAGGACAGGTACCAGTGATGGCTATAGAGCCGCAGAAAAGCTGGCTTGCAACCGTACTGCTGTGCCAATTTCTAGGCACCCTGGGTGTGCATCGCTTCTACACAGGGCGTATCATTAGTGGTATTTTTCAACTTCTCACCTTCGGGGGCTTTGGCATCTGGGTGCTTATTGACCTGATCATGATCTACACGGATAGCTTCAAGGATGACATGAACCTGCTTCTAACCAGGATGGAGCGCATAGGGTCACATGAGTATATGTACCCTCCTCAGGTCAAGGATTGAGAAACAATTGACATGTAGCCTCTTCCTAACTCTCCTCTCACATGGAGGATAGATAGGGTAGAATAAGAATAGGTTCACAACAAAAACCTTTTTTGGTTCGACTTATAGGACTCATTTACAATATGAGTGCTGGAGGAGGCAGCAATGGCAGCTATTCAACTTGGATGGACACTTTCAGGCAGATCACGGGGAAACACAACGCGTGATACCTTCTTGAACAGCGTGGACGAAGGTTTCAAGATCATCGACGGCCACTTTGACTCAGTCTGGTTTACCGATCATCTCCAGTACGATGCAAGTCCCGTCTTAGAAGGCTGGACCACACTTACCTACTTGATGGGCTTCTACCCGCATCTCACATTTGGGCATACCGTCCTGAGCCAGTCTTTCCGCAATCCCGCCCTGTTAGCCAAGATGGGAGCCACGCTGCACTATCTGAGCCGGGGACGATTTATCCTGGGTATCGGAACGGGCTGGAAAAAAGACGAATACCTGGCCTACGGCTATGACTTTCCCCCGCCCAAAGCGCGTATCGAACAGCTTGAAGAGGCGCTCCAGATCGTCAAAGCTCTCTGGCAGGAAGAACAGGTGACGTTTCACGGAAAGCATTATCACGTCGTCAATGCCAACTGCGAGCCAAAGCCCGTTCCCCAACCTCTCATTATGATCGGTGGTTGCAAGCCGAGAATGCTGCGGCTCATCGCACGCCAGGCTGACTGGTGGAATGTGTCATGGTTTAGTCTCAATAACACTCGTCCTGACAACTGGTCGAACGGTTCGTGGACAGGCATCGGCGAATATCTCGAGCAAGTCCAGGAATGCGAACGCGCGTGCCAGGAGGTTGGACGAGACGCTGCGTCATTGCGGCGAACATGGTTCGGCCCGTGCATCTGCGCTCCAACCGAGGCAGAAGTCCAGAAACTGCACGCGCTACACGTGCGTACCGACCATGGATTTGCCGGTACACCCGAGCAAGTGATTGAACAGGTGCAGCCGTTCATTGAGCTAGGTGTTGATTACTTCATGTTCACCTGCCCGGACTTTCCAGATCTAACCACCTTAGCATTATTGGCGAACGAAGTGCTCCCTGTACTGAACCGGAAGAACCAGGCCAGCAGAACATAACCAGGACAAATGCTCGAAAGAGCAGAGCTCGATCTGACCTTGGCACTAAGCGGCTAAAACTCTTTGCGGTCCCTGGACAGGTCTGCTTTAGTCCGAGAGGCATAATTCTCAAGAGGATACTGCAATCGATAGATGCGAATCCCCCCGCCGCCGGTTCTGAGTTTGAGTGGCGCGTGTGGCCCGTTCCCTACTTCATTGCCGCCAAATGCATTGTGTATAGTGCCGCCGCCGGTCTTCGCATCCAGACTAAACGCTGCGTCACCAGGCAATCTGAGGGTAATCGTGCCGCCTCCGGTTCGGAAGTTGTAGCTGCCGAGCGCATCCAGCGAACCGTCAAAGGTAATCGTGCCGCCGCCTGTTTTCAAAGACGATTCCCCGCTTAAGGCGGCCTGGCTGACTTCGATGCGCCCACCTCCAGTCTCTGTTGTGAGCTGGCCGCGCGTGTTTCCAAGGATAATGGGGGAACCACCGGTGTGCAGGTTGATCTGGCCCTGGAGATGCTGGGCCTCGATGCGCCCACCGCCGGTACGCAGATCGAT